>Ga0307422_1000736_pt1 | contig 17612 bp, 11 predicted proteins | sample SalMarWE160290MG_FD_202153 | JGI IMG/M metagenome (GOLD analysis project Ga0307422, IMG submission 202153) | Salt marsh sediment microbial communities from the Plum Island Ecosystem LTER, Massachusetts, United States - WE1602-90 | ecosystem: Environmental > Aquatic > Marine > Intertidal zone >...
CTTCTCGGTGTATTTTGACGCGTTGGTGAGCATGTTGGCAACTATCTGCTTGAAACGGGTGGGGTCATTATTGATGATTATGTTTGAGGCCGACCGTATGTATTTGATCTCTATTTCATCAGGTGCGTTCATCCGGAAAAACTGTTCGAGCTCATCAAGTGCCTTGTCCACGGAGAAGGGCGTTTTATAGATCTCTATCTTGTTGGCCTCGATCTTCGAAATATCAAGAATATCATTGATCAATACAAGCAGGGAATCGCAATTCCGGTTAATGATATTAATATACTCATCACGCACATCAGTTGAAAGTTTTTTATCTCTCAGCAGGGTGGCAAAGCCAACGATGGCATTCATGGGTGTCCTTATTTCATGCGACATGTTGGCCAGAAAGGAGGTTTTGATCTTATCTGCTTCCTCTGCTTTGCTGAGTGCAAGCTCCAGGTCGGCCGTGCGCTTCTCAACAAGCTTTTCAAGATGGTTGTAGTGGCGCGCGAGCTCTTCGTTCTTTTTCGAGATCTCCTTCTGATGTTCAAGCAGTTCAAGGTTGGCCTGCTGAAGTTCGGATGTGCTCTTATGTATTTTTTGTTTTAAAAGGGCGCGGTGCCTTACGATCTTCCCGATGTACAGAAAGTAAAGAAGGAGGATGAACAATAAGGTAGTAAGAACCAGAAGGGTAATAAACCACCAGGATCTTTGCCAGGGGCGTGATGCCTTGATGTTAAATACAGTTGCAATATGGTTTGCCGGGTTGTATGCCGGCTCCTGTTCGGTGGTATAGCTTTCGGATAAGGCCGGCTGGTTATGGTTTTCGGGCTGGCCTGAACAAATGGGTGGGATAAACAGAGTGAGAATTATTGAAAGTACAGTGGCCAGTTTAATGAAATTCCCCGCCCGCTTGCATCGTAGATGCAATGGATCATTCAGTAATTCATTCATTCTTCTCCCTGGGTTTATTATAATGTCTTATACGCCATATCTTATTAAAGGGTTTGATTTTTGTCTGAGAAGATTGATCTTTAAATCAAAACATTATAAATGTTCGCGTGACAGCCCGAGGTCTTTTTCGACAATTTTATCCCCGTATGGTTCAAGATGTATGACTACATCAAAAATGTTGTCAATGGATGATTTAATACTGTCTTCCACCATATGTGACATCTCATGGGCCTTTTTCAAAGAAAGGTTACCGTCAATCTCAATATCGGCGGCTATCATGAATTTGTGTCCTATCCTGCGAACCCTTACACGATGAGGGTTTTTTATTCCGGGGACGGCATCTATAGCATCAAAAACATCATTATATATTGTTGGGTCGGAGTTGCCGTCCATAAGTTCGATATTGCTTTCAAAAAATATCTGTACAGCTACTTTCATTATCCAGATACTGACCAGCAGTGCGGCAATAATGTCAATCACAGGCCATTGGAAGACCAGGGTGAAGATAAGTCCTGTAAGTACCGACAATGAAATGAATACATCGTTCCGCATATTTTTACCATTAGCAATAAGCATGGGGCTTTCAATAGCTTTCCCTGTTTTGAACAGGTAGCACGAAAGTATTAGTTTTACAATAACCGAGATGACTATGGCTATGATAGCCATATTCGAGGGGACGGCATATTCAACCCCGCTGATGATCTTTTTGGCCGAAACGATCAGTAGCTGGGCCCCTGCAAAGAATATGACGAATGATAAACCCTTGGTGGCAATGGCATCTGCTTTGCCATAACCGTAAGGGAATTTTTTGCTGGGGGGTTTGGATATTATGCGCGCGGTGAACAGGGTGATCACCGAACCGAGAATATCACTTGCCGAATCGATACCGTCTGCAATGACAGCAAGGCTGCCCGAGATGAATCCGGCAGCGATCTTAAATGATGCAAGAAGTGCATTGCCTGTTATCCCTATCCATGAAGCCTTTTTTATGGCTGTGATCCTTTCGCTCACTGGTAAATGCTGTTTGTTATGTGCGGCAAAGGTAATAAATTGTTTGTGAAAGGATATGTATGTTAGGCAAATAACAGGAGGCTGGCTGCCATGACTATCATGCCGGCGATGAGACCGTAAATGGCCAGGTGCGGCTCACCGTATTCGCGGGCTGCCGGCAGCAGCTCGTCAAGGGATATGAATACCATAATGCCGGCAACAATGGCGAAAAGCACACCAAAAAGTGTGTTGCTGAAAAAAGGCATGAGTATAAGGTAACCTATCAGGGCACCAAGGGGTTCGGAAACGCCAGAAAGAAAAGAAAACTTAAAGGCTTTTCGCCTGCTGCCCGTGGCATAATAGATGGGGACCGACACTGCAATGCCCTCGGGGATATTGTGGATGGCAATGGCAACGGCAATGGCAATACCCAGGCGGGTGTCGGTGAGGGCTGCCGTAAAGGTTGCCAGTCCCTCGGGAAAGTTATGTATGCCAATGGCCAGGGCAGAGAACATACCCATACGCATGAGCGGGGATCGGATAGTGCTGCCTTTAATTTTTTTAAGGTCCTCGATCTTTCGCATCTCATGAGGGTTTTCTGCCTTGGGTACCATCCGGTCGATAATGGCAATGATAAAAATACCGATAAAAAATGATATCACTGTCCACAGGTAACCTTCCCGCGGGCCCATCTCTTCTGTAAGTGCATCTTTTGCCTTAAAAAATATTTCTATCATGGAAACGTAGATCATCACACCTGCTGAAAATCCCAGTGAAACGGAAAGGAAGCGGGTATTGGTGGTTTTGGCAAAAAAAGCAAGTGCACTGCCGATACCGGTACATAAGCCGGCAAGCAGGGTCAGGCCGAATGCAAATATAAAGGATGTTGTTTCCATTTTATTATTATTTAATATTCAGTGTTTATCGGTTCAATTTATTTTTTACCTGATAATGAGCTTACATAAATATTTCCGGCAATTTTTTCGCTGATCACCATTTTTTGGTTATTGATCAGCAGGAAAACAGAGAGATCGGTTACCAGGTGCTTTACAATTTTAATTTTCGTGCCCAGCCTGAAACCGTTTTCTTCAAAAAAGCTGCTTAGTTCCTGATTTTTATGGTTCAACCGGGCAATTTTGTATGTTATTCCTTTTTTTGCCTGATTCAATCCAATGATATTTTCCGTACTGGGGAATATACCCTGATCATCAGGTATCGGGTCGCCGTGCGGGTCGAAACGCGGGTAATTCAGGAATTCATCGATTTTGCCAATTAAAAAATCAGAGGTATGGTGTTCCAGTTTTTCTGCTTCATCATGCACTTCAGCACTTGTCAGGTTAAGCACACGTGTAATGAACAATTCCCATAACCGGTGCCTGCGGATTACCTTTACGGCCATTTCTTTACCTTTTTGGGTAAGCAGGATCTCCTGGTAGGGCGTGTAACGGATCAATTTTTTTTCTGCCAGATTTTTTGCCATATCAGTAACAGCTGCTTTGGAAACATTCAGCCTCCCGGCCAGCCTGGAACTGATCGCTTTGTTTTTCTCATCATAACGGATAAGATAAATGGTTTTCAGAAAATTTTCGGTTGAGACAGACATAAATATTCAATTTACTTAACAACAAAGTTAAGTATACTTAATTAATTATGCAAATTTTTTTGATATTTAGTTTTTATCTTAGAATTCGCTGAGTTCCCCCGGGTCGGTTTCATTATATATTCCCAATCCTATGGAGGGCTTTTTCATCAATGACCCTGATACGGCGTCCGTGAATTTCTATAAGTTTGTCAGCTTTAAATTCGGAAAGAAGGCGGATGACCGATTCGGTGGCTGTACCTACGATATTTGCCAGCTCCTCACGTGTAAGTGAGATCTGAAGGAAGTTGTCCCTGTCAAGGTCAAATTCCATTTTCAGATGAATAAGCACTTCAGCAAGCCTTTCACGTACGGTCTTTTGTGCTATATCCGTTATGTAATCATTTGCTTCACCCAGTTCCCTGCAGGCGATCTGCAAAAGCTCCGTGGCAAAGTCTCCGTTATTCTTTACAAAATGTTTAACAAGGTCGCCATGAACAAAGCATATTTGCGAGTCTTCAATAGCCTTTGCCGTGGTGCATGCCAGCTCATTGCTTATTGTGGAACGAAAGCCCATGATATCACCCTTTTTGGCAAAGCGGATGATCTGTTCCTTACCGTCAAAACCGGTTTTGAATATTTTGATGATACCCTTCAGTAAATAATAAAACCCGTGTATCCTGCTGCCCTCGGAATACACTATTTCACCCCGTTTATAGAAATCAGGCCCGTGGTCAATGGGAATCATTTCGAATTCTTCTTTTGTCAGATGCCGGAATACTGATTTCGTATCCCTGAAACATTCGTTAAAAGCAGGTACAGACCCTTTGTTTTCCATAGTTGTTAGTTATTGTATAAAAACATTTATATTTCTGAGATGTTATAAATTGTGTTTGTCCATAAAGTTCCATTTGCCGCGTTACGCTTGTCTGAAAATTGCTCATTTACGACTGGTAAGCTCCGCATTTTCGTACCGCGCGAACCTTGCAAATGTAACTTTATGAACAGACACATGGATAGTTAAACATTTTGACGATTATTAAATCCGCGCCGGCAAATACATAAAAGAAATATTTCTTTTATATTTATTGATTAAAAATAATAAACTATTGTTAAATGAAACCCTCATCCTCAAGGAATTTAATTTAAATAGTACAAAAACAACCGAGCGAAGCGAGCTCATGAACACAATTAAAATGAATAAAGGGGTGAATAACAGGACATGAATATTTACTAAGAACTTATTATGCAGGGATGAGGGTTCGCCGAACGCCTTAAAAATTTAAAAAATTGGTGAGGCAACAAATACCAGTACCTTTGATTAAACGAAATAACAAATTAATTACTAATAACTTAATTAAAATATATTCGGATGAAACCCTCATCCTTAAGGAATTTAATTTAAATAGTACAAAAACAACCGATCCCGCGTAAGCGGGTGAGCTCGTGAACACCATTTAAAATAATTATAAGGTGAACAAATACCACAAGTATTGATTAAGTGAAATAATAAATTAATTGCTAATAATTTAACCAGGAGATATTCTTATGAGAGATAGTATTGATGTAAAATGGATTGACAATATGGCGTTTGAAACCGAAGTAGGGGGCCATAAAATTATTCTTGATGCGGACGAATCAGTTGGCGGTAATGACAAAGGGCCGACACCCAAACCACTGATGATGGTTTCCCTGGCCGGGTGTACCGGAATGGATGTGATCTCAATATTGAAAAAAATGCGTGTTGAGGTGGAAGATATGCATGTGAAAGTGGAAGCAGAGCTTACCGAAGAGCATCCGAAACATTACAGTAAAATGCACCTGATATATATATTTAAAGGTGATAACCTGCCTATGGATAAGCTTGAGAAAGCGGTTAATCTTTCCCAGGACAGGTATTGCGGGGTGAGTGTTAGCCTGAGGCAGGTGCTTGAGCTGACACATGAGATAAAGATCGTATAAAAATTGCCGGGGGTTTCCGGTTTTTTTATCTTATGGCAAAGCTTATAAGAAATATTTTCAGTAGTGTAATATATTACCTGTCTGCTTTTACCGACTTGTTTTTTCCAAAAACCTGCGCGGTATGCGAAAGGCCGCTTAGCGGAAATGAGCCTGGTGTTTGTTCTTCATGTTTTTTGAAATTTCCAGCAACGGGTTTTCATACTGACCCGGAAAATGATGTTTATGCCTTATTCCGGGGTAGGGTGATGATCGAACAGGCTGCTGCAAAGTATTTTTTTTATAAGGACACTATCCTGCAAAAGGCTGTTCATGAATTCAAATACCGCGGTAACACGCGGCTGGGTGTAAATTTTGGCAGAATAGTTGGAAATGAGCTCAGGCATACTTCCTTTGTCTCTGCAGATATGATAGTGCCCGTACCCCTTCATTATAAAAAGCATAAAAAAAGAGGGTTTAATCAAAGTGAGATATTGGCGGGAGGCATGGCGGAATCCATGGGAAAGCCTGTGGGGAATGTCCTTGTGAGGAAAGAGGCCACTGAGTCGCAGACTGAAAGGTCACGCTATGAACGATGGAAAAATGTGGAGGGGGCTTTTCTTTGTAAGGACCCGGAAGCTGTAAGGCATAAGCATGTGTTGCTGGTTGATGATGTAATAACCACCGGATCCACAATGGAAGCCTGTGCCCGTGAGCTGCTCGCGGTTGAAGGGGTTAAGGTGAGTGTGGCGGCGCTGGCTTATACTGTAAGGTAGGCTAACAGCGCCTGTTCCATATGCAGGAGCTCAAAAAAGGTAAATGAAAAAAAACGCCGCATAATAGGATATTATTCCAGGTCGAGGGTTATATCAAGGTCCCAGTTTGAACGGATGTTGATCTCATCGGGATAATAGTGTACTTTCTCAGGCTGTTCCTTTTTAAGGTAATTACCGGTATCCCATTTGCCGTTGTTGTTACTGTCGGCAATAGCTTTTATTTTATAGCTTGTCGGGCGAAGATAATCAAAGATCACAGTCCCGTCTTCATGTATGGTTTTTTCGGAGATCAGGTTTTCATCATTCTGGCTGCGCAGCTGAACGATAGTCGGATGAGATACCCCGTTAACATTTACAATAAGCCTGCCGTAGTAACCCGATTGCTGTGTCCTGAACTGAAGGTCGACAGTGTCGTTTGACAGTCCGTAAATGCCGGTGAATGAAGAGGGGGCGATAAATAATCCGTACTTTGTGCTTTCTTCCCATTTATTAATTATACGGTATCTGCGCATAAAGCCGGTATCCTTTTCGAGATGAAAATCAACGGGTGTTTCAACGGAGTCTATTATGGTGAAAAGGAATATGCCGGAGGGGTCTGGCTCCCTGGGAGGGACAGGAGAGGTGACGGTAATGTACCTGTTCAGGTCGAGGGTCGCATTGTTCTTGATATTCACATTTATAGCCAGTTTTTCTTCCGTTTTGACAGTATCGGCTTCTTCATCGGCCTTCCGGCGTGATACTGGTTTTTTTACCGGCCGGCGGTAATAGAAATTCAGGGTGTCAGTCTGGGTAAAGAAACTGCTGGTGGTGTCTACAGTGCTGTAATCAACATGCAATGACAGGGTATCGGTTTTGATAAGGTTACTGTCAACGATCCAGTATACTATGGTATCGAGATTTTCCGAATATTCGCCTATGAACCAGTTTTCAGGCGGGTCAAAATTCAGCGGGCTGATCTCAATGCTGTCGTGAGGGGGCCTGTTGAAGGCAATAAACAGTTTTTGCCGCATTTCGCGTTTGTTATCGGGGATATATACTGAAAGGTCTTCTTCCTCAAATAAATACATCTTAAGATCCAGCCCGTAGATGATCTTGTCGGGTGTGAGGGTATCAGGTAACAGTGAATCTGTGTCAGCAAGGCCGGTAGTGTCTGCACCGGTGATGCCGGCAGTCACACTGTCCGCGTTTTCATCTGCGGAAATGGGAAGGCTGTCGGTATAATATATTTTTTCTTCGCTTATATTATCAGGATGCAGCCAGACAACCGAATCGACAAAGGCTATCTTTTCATTGGGCAGGTCGAAAAGCATGTTCCGGTTCATATCGTTAAGCGCGAAAATCCGGAAACTGTCCGTTTTTATGTTGTTGATACTGAAGTTTCCTTCCTTGCCGGTTTTGCCCAGGTAGTCGGGGATCATTTTATAGGGAGTTGAATCGTTAAGGTTTTCGTAGAGCATGATAAGCACCGGTTCTTCAGGAACCTTATGGTCGAAAGCCCTGAGAAGCGTCCCGGATACCGACATGGAATCAATATAGCTGCCCGTGGAAAACACGTATTCATAGCCGGCCAGCACATTGCCCTCGTGAAAGTCGGCAAGGGCATTGTTGAAACCCAGTGTGTATGTCGTGTTTTCTTTGAGGGGTGTATTCAGGTTGATGACCAGCCGTTTGCCTTTGAGGCTTACTTCAGGCTGCTCTTCCATCGGGGGTGAAGCAACCAGCTCCTGTGTGATATTGTTAAGCTGAATGAACTCGTCAAAAGTTATGGTGATACGCTTTTCATCAAAAAAAACGGAATAGTTTTCCGGAATTGACTGCAGGATACGCGGAGGGGTAACGTCCTTGGGGCCGCCCGTGGGATTGCCTACCTTGGCACAGCCCTGATAAAGAAGTGGCAACAGGGTGATGATAAATATGTAAAGCGCAGTTTTTCTCACCGGATGATAGTTTGTATATGTTACAAACATACAAACTTTAAAAATATTTTGGAACGGGAGGCTTATTATTGTTTCCGGGTTTGACACTCTAAAATAACGGTATATTTTTATTTTTCGTTTAGCAGTGGTTTTTTTTATGGAAAGGTTTATTAGTTTTGTCATATATCTAACGTATCTATTATGATCCTTCAATACATTACCTGGGATGTCAAACCGCAGTTGTTTGATCTTGGCAGTTTTGAAATAAGATGGTACAGCCTTTTGTTTGCCACGGGTTTCATCCTGGGGTATTTTATTCTCGCGAAAATATTCAAACGCGAAGGCTTGTCTATCGAGCTGCTCGATAAGCTGACTATTTATGTTGTTCTCAGCACTATTATAGGGGCCCGCCTCGGCCATTGCCTGTTCTATGAGCCTGAGTATTATCTTCAGAATCCTATGAGGATGATACTGCCCTGGGAGGGAAAGATAGGTGAGGATTTCCGGTTTACCGGTTACCAGGGGCTGGCCAGCCACGGGGGTGCCATAGGTATACTTATAGGTTTGTATATCTATGCCAGGAACGTGAAGAAGCCTTACCTGTGGGTGCTCGACCGTATGGTTATTGCCACCGCGCTGGCGGCGTGTTTTATACGGCTGGGGAACCTTATGAACTCGGAGATAGTTGGCGTGCAGACAAACCTGCCCTGGGGATTTAAGTTCATGCGCGAAACATTATACGGCATACCTCCTGAAGAGGTCGTGCCCAAACATCCCGCACAGCTGTATGAAGCTGTAGCATACCTTGCAAGTTTCTTTGTGCTCAGGCATCTGTATTTTAACAGGCTGAACAGGCTGCAGCCGGGTTTCCTGCTGGGGTTGTTCCTGATACTTATCTTTGCTTCACGGTTCTTTATCGAGTTTTTGAAAGAACCCCAGGTGGAATTTGAAACTGCCATGGCTCTCAATATGGGCCAGATACTCAGCATCCCCTTTGTTCTGGCAGGGGTAGTGTTACTGATACTTGCCGGCAGGAAGGAGAAGAAAGAAAACTCCGGCTGAAAATTTATAATTGTATTATCTGCCCGAAAAATGAGGGCAAAAAAAAGGCAGCCGGGAGGCTGCCTTTTTGATATGCATTGATGTGTTCCGTGTTAGCGTACGATAAGCCGAAGTACCTTACTTTCTTTCTTCGCTGTGATCTTAACAACATACATGCCGCTTTCGAAATCCGTTATATCCACCGTGCCGGTATGGCTGATGGTAGTCCGGTGCATAAAGCTGCCGTTGGCATTGAAGAATTCCACCGTGGCGGGTTCATCAGTGCCCGTAAAGACGGTGGTCCTGCTTTTGGCCGGGTTCGGATACACCGCGGCCGTGCTCAGTACAGCATCTTCAAGTCCCGAGGTACCGTTAACCGCGAGCTTAACAACATATTCGGGATGATCGGGGTCATCTGAATAGATGGTCATTGTTCCGTTTATTATTCCTGCTGTTGCAGGGTCGAAATAAACAGACATAATCCCGTCGGAATTATACCACACTGTCATTCCTTCCTCCTCTTCAGGATAATATTCGGGTTCAGGGGCCTTGTCATGCGGTACTTCAATATCATCATTATTGTTGTTGTCATCGCTCATCCATAAATAGCTGAAAGCCGGGTTGCTGAATATGATCGAATCGACGGTGACAAATTGCACGCCTGAATTTTTCAGTGTGAGCAACAAGCTTTCAGAACCTCCGTTTTCAGGCACATCACCTAATTGAACCAAACCCTCGTGAGGAATAAGCGTATTGCCTGCATTGACACTAAGGGCTGCCCTATGATTAAAGCCTTCTACAGCATATCCGGTTAAGTAACATGTTCTGGATTGCCAGCTAAGCCCTGAATGATCATCATATTTGGGATAAAACAGGCTGACTCTCTCAAATACAGGCCCTGCCTCATTTCTCGGTGCGAAGCTAACTGTAAATTCAACAGTGTCACCTTCCGGTATTACCGTTCCCGCGGGCAGTCCGTCAATGCTGAATCCTGCCGTGTCTGTCATGAAGCTGAGTGAATCCACCACCAGGTTGTACCCGTTGGATGACCATATCCTGAATGACCCTTCCCGGGTACCGTCGATCAGAGACACATCACCAAAAAATATTTCACTGGGCGCCGGCTGTAGTATGTTGTCACTGATGGCTTCCACACGGGCATCTGCTGAATAATAAGCCACATTATTCTGATAGTATACATATACGGGCTCTTTGTAATTATCCGAATAGATCTTAACGGAAACCTTGGTCAGCCCGTCAGGTATTTCAGGGTCGAAAAAAGTTTCAAATGAATACCTTTCACCGGGTTGCAGTGTTACGGGCAGGCCTTCGGCTGTAAGGCCGGCAGTTTCACCTGCATTGACAAGCGTTATCGAATCTATGGTCACCTGTGAAGTGTGCAGGTTAGTGTAAGTATAATTCATGAATTTTTCAAAACCATCATAACAGTAATTACTGTAGCTATGATATTCCCATATATCAACGCTATTGGAGTGCCTTAGGCTGAACATATGCCTGGCAAGGCCTGAGCCGCTGAGATTCAGGGTAGTATTCATATTTAATTCATGAATATAAATGCTGGTGTTATAGTTGTAAACATTGCCTGAACCCGGGTCAAAACGAATGGCAAGTTCCAGGGTATCATTGGCCGGAATGATCACATTATTCCTGCTGGTTGATATTGAGCCATTTTCATCCACCCACAAGAAAGAGTTACCAATATTATTCAGGTTCGTATGTCCGTCTGTTTCACCGGTGTTTACCATTTTAAGCTGAATTTCATTCCAGTCGTTTTCAATTACACAGGCACCCAGATCGAGTTCATAGGATCCGCCAATATCCACCTGCTCGTTATCTATAAACAGGGCAATTTCTGCCGGGGCGGGAGGTTCAACACCCGTACCGAAAAGGTAGACGGTGTCAATAGCGCCTGCCGTGGTATCGTTATGGTTAAGTATCAGTAAACCTTCGATATCACCTGCTTCGGCCGGTGCAAAGACTATACCCTCATTTCCTTCGTCGTTCATTCTGCCGGGATAGAGGAATAAAGGATTTTCTCCGGTATATGAGAACTGGTTATCAGTGGTGGCAAATTCTATTGAAAGCGGCACATTGCCCCAGTTTCTCAGGTGCATACCATTTATCTCTGCCGAGTTACCGATGGTGACCTCACCGAAATCAATAACCAGGCTGTCCGGCGCTTCCTGTACCCAGGGACCTTCCGCTTCCAGGCGGGTGCCTTCATAATCGTTTTCAGCAGCTATCCAGTGGTCCATACGAACCAGGTTGCCCTCGTTATTATAATAATCATAGGCAATAGCTGCTATCTGCCTGCTGTGAGCCCAAACACCATAGTATATTGTTACCGTGACCGTATCCTGAAAGGGGATGTTGTTACTTTCCCACCCGTTGATCGAAAACCTGGAGTTGCTTTCCTTAAGGTAATGATTGGAGATGTTGAGTGAATTGATACCCTTGTTGGTTAAATCGAATTCTATGAACTCATCATAATCTTCCCACATTTCCCGCGTAGTATCAATAACAACAACAGGATTGGCGAAATTGCCGGGAAGGATCACCTCTCCGTCCAGTGACAGCTCCGGCTGAGGTTCATAATAGGCTTCAAAAGCCTCGCCCTCGAAAATAATGACAAAGGGAGAAGCCGTATCATTGTTGACAATGTATAATGTATCGCTTACCGGGCCTGTTCGTGACGGCTGGTAATTAACGCTTACGGGAATGCCGAATGCCAGCGGCACGGTGTCATTGTCAAGAATGGTGAACTGCAGGTCATCCGATGTGGTATATGCCGTATCGATGATCAGGGTGTCACGGCCATAGCTGGCCACAACAGCTTCACCAACAAATGGTTCGGACGTTGAAAAATTCTGCTCCACTTTAAAGTCCTCCTGCATCAAAACATCATCGATCAACAGGAAGAGCGTGGGTACATCCCTGATAGAACCGGATGTCTCTGTCGTATCGACAGGGACAAGTTCATTGCCTGACCGCGCGTGCATGACAAATCCAAAGGAGATGATCATCAGGATCAGGAGTAATTTGTATTTTTTTATCATAATGGTAATTTTTATCGTGTGAATAAAAAATTAGCTGAAGGCAGCATTATCACTGCCTTCAGTAATCATTTATCATTGAACAACCAGCCTCAGGAATGTGCTTTGCTCTTTGACCCGGATTTTCACTATGTAAACCCCGCTTTCAAAACCGGTAACGTCAATGTTCCCGGAATTGTTTATAAGCGTTTGGTAAACAAAGCTTCCGGCTGCATTGAATATATCAATTGTTGCCTGTTCACTGGTGCCGGTATGGATAGTCACTATATCAACTGCCGGGTTGGGGTATAGTTCCGCCCTGGCCGCTAAAGCATCTTCAATTCCCGTGGTGCCGTTACCGGCGAGGTTCACAACATATTCGGGATGATCGGGGTCATCTGAATATATGGTCATCGTGGCATTAACCGCTCCTGTTGTTTCAGGATCGAAATAAACTGTCATCATTCCATCGTCATTGTACCACACTGTCATGATCTTTTCAGTCTCTTCATATTCAGGTTCCGGTATTCTGACGCGCGGTAGCGGGATACCCGGTCCCTCGTCAAATTCATCATCATTTTCATCATAGCTCATCCACAGGTAGCTGAAAGCCGGGTCACTGAACAGGATCGAATCGATGGTGACAAATTGTACGCCCGTGTTTTTCAGTGATATGTTCATGTCTTTTATACCCCCGTTTTCAGGTATGCTGCCAAAATTCAACATGCCTTCATGAGGAACCACCGTTGTACCTGCATTAACCGTGAGGCTTGCCTTCTGGCTTAGTTCGTCAACAGCAAATCCTGTAAAATAATAGTATTCATTTTGCGATTGTAAGCCCGAATTATAAAAGGGATAAAATATTTGCATTCTTTCGTAAACCGGCCCTTCATCATTCCTGGGTGCGAAACTGATGGAAAAATCAGCAGTGTCACCGGAAGGTATTATTGTACCGGCTTCTAAATCACCTATACTGAAACCTGCCGTATCGGCCTGGAACATAATTGAATCTATTTCAATCCCGTACCCGTTGGACGACCATATCCTGAACAATCCTTCGCGCGTACCGTCGATAAGTGAAACATCACCGAAATGGTAATTTCTGTATCCCGTGCGTTTCACGTTATCGCTTGTCTGTTCAATATTTACAGAGGCTGAATAGTTAGCTATATTGTTCTGGTGGAATATAAACACGGGCTCTTTGTAATTATCCGAATAGACCTTTATTGAAACCTCATGTATGCCGTCAGGTATTTCCGGGTCAAAGAGTGTTGTGAATGAATATTTTTCACCCGGCTGCAATGTAAGGGGCAGTCCTTCGGCTGCGAGTGCAACCGTTTCATCTGCATTTACCAGCACGACCGAGTCGATGGTTATCTGTGAAGTATGCAGGTTCGTATATATGAATTCCCTGCTTATTTCCCAGCCGTCATAGTTGTAATTGTTATATACATTATATTCATTGATATCAGTGCTGTTATCCTGCCTGAGGTTGAAATTATGACGTTCCAGACCCTGGCCGGTGAGTTTCAAATAAGTGTTTACATTCTGTTCATGGAAATATATGCTGGCATTCTGACTGAACACATAACTGTAACCCGGGTCAAAACGCACAGCAAATTCCAGGCTGTCACCGGCCGGTATTGAAATATTATTCCGGCTGTTGAATAATAAACCGTTTTCATCTTTCCACATGAAATAGTTGGAAATGCTATTCAGGTTCATGTGGCCGGCAGTTTCACCGGTATTGACAACTTTGAGCTGAATTTCCTGCCAGTCGTTCTCGGTCATATGCGCTCCAAGGTCATAACTGTAGGTTTCTCCTGTCTCAAGCTGTTCACCTTCAACAAATAGTGAAAGTTCTGCCGGGGCAGAAGGTTCAACAGGTACAACTCCCGTCCCGAACAGGTAAACAGTGTCAATAGCCCCTGCCGTGGTATCGTTATGGTTAAGTATCAGTAAACCTTCGATATCACCTGCTTCGGCCGGTGTGAATGTTATACCCTCATTTCCTTCCTGGCTCATTCTGCCGGGGTAGAGGAACAAAGGATTCTCACCGCTGTACGAGAACTGGTCATCAGTAGTAGTAAATTCTATTGTAAGAGGTTCATCGCCCCAGTTTCTCAGGTACATACCATTTCTCACTGCTGAGTTGCCGATGATGACCTCACCGAAATCAATAACCAGGCTGTCCGGCGTTTCCTGCACCCAGGGGCCGTCCGCTTCCAGGTAAGTGCCGGCATAATCATTTTCCCCCGCGATCCAGTGGTCATTTATCACCAGGTTGCCGTTATAGTCATAGTATTCGTAAGCGATGGCCGCTATCTGCCTGCGATGGCCTTCGACGTCATAATTGATCCTCACTGTGATCGTGTCCTGGTAATCAATGCTGTTGCTTTCCCAAAAGTCAATATTAAAGGAGGAATTGCTTTCTTTAAGATACTGAGAGGATAAAATCAGCGGATGCACTCCTTTGTTGGTTAAATCGAATTCTATGGATTCCATGTAAGAGCTGCCCATTTCCTGTGTCGTGTCAATTACAACAACAGGATTGGCAAAATTGCCGGGAAGGATCACCTCACCGTCAAGCGATAACTCGGGTTGCGGTTCGTAATAGGCATCAAAAGCCTCACCCTCGAATATTACAATAAAGGGGGATGCAGTGTCATTACTGAAGATAAAAAGAGTGTCGCTTACCAGGCCTGCTTCTGACGGCTGGTAGGTGACCGTAACCGGGAGACCGTAACCGAAAGGAATAGTGTCGTTGCACAGGGTTGTGAACTGCAGATCTTCCGATGTTGTATATGCTGTATCAATGACCAGGGTGTCACGACCAAAACTGGCAACAACAGCCTCACCAACCATGGGTTCAAGCGTTGAGAAATTCTGCTCAACTTTAAAGTCCTCCTGCATCAATCCATCATCGGTTGACAGGTAGAGTGTGGGTACATCCCTGATATGATCATTTGACCCTGCATATGATATTTTAAAATCATCAATATACCAGCCCGGGTAGGTTACTGAATAATCAGGTGTAAGGGTAAATCTAAAAATAATATTTTCTCCGCTATATGCATCCAGTGATATGGTTTGCAGATTATACCCTCCAAAATTTCCTTTGCGCTCACCAATCAATGTATTCCACGAACTGCCGCCATTTGTGGAAAAATAAAGATAAACCTCGTCACAACAACTTTCGGTATGCAAATATTCATAAAAGGTGAGATATACATCTGTTGCCGAAGCCGGGATTGATATTTCAGGTGAATAAAGATTGTAGGTTGTGTTGTTCCCGTAATTTCCGTTCAATACTGTTGCTGCACATCGTGTTCCGGAAACAGCACTGTTGGGGCCTGATGTAGGTATGCCAATCTCGAAATTACCGCTCCACCCGGGAGCCCCCGATTCAAAATCTTCCGATATAAGATATTCTGTCCCCGTAGTATCCACAGGTACCAGCTCATTGCCCGACTGTCCGTTCACGGCCATTCCGAATGGTATTACCATGGCAATTAAAAAAAGCATGTAAATTTTTTTCATGGATGAAATTTTAATTAGACATATAAAAATCTGAGTATGGATGTAAATTTTCCGTTCTCATTTGTTAATTCAATAATGAGTGAATCATAAATAAATGTTGCTGAAAAAAATCAGCTTATAATTATAATGATGAAGGTGGATGGTGGTTTGGAGCATATAGATCTAAGATACGGCTGATCTGAAAAAAGGTTGCTTTTTTTTGATAATTTGGTCGAAACGCCGGGGTGGAGGTTGCCGGGGGCTCGGAATCCGGACCCGGCCGTGCCGTTAATACTGTTTTTATTTATATATGCCTTTCAAGGGCCAATTGTTTCGAACCGCTCCCAAAGCGGTTCGATTTACTTTCTTTGCTACAGCAAAAAGAAAGTAAACAAAGAAATGCCGCCGCTGACAGAAAATGCCTAAAAAATCAGGCCGGTCCCCTAAAATCCTTGAACTCCTGGCGTCAAACAGCAAGGATTTTTTAACGGTGCCCGGCCTGATTTTTTTTTTAACGGCATTTTCTGAAGGCGGGATCCCGTTCTGCTATAGGTTTATTTGGAAAGGATACTACCGTAAGGAACTTACGTTATTTAAGATAAGCTTTGCTATGGCACATTGCTCATCCGGATTTGTAACCGACCGGAGGGAGCTCAGCTAATCCGGATGTTTCTTTAACCTGCCCCAGGCAGATGGAGCCGTCGTTACGCAAAGCCCACTTTCTTTAAAATTAGTATATAGTTTTGCAGTAGCGTGGGCCGTCTCAGAAAAATCGCGTAAGATTTCAAGGAAGGTTTTCGTCGCGGGGGCCCTGGAGGAACCCTGTCCGGGCGACGACGAAGGAGGAGTGAGTTTGGGTTCCGCGGGGAGAAAATCTTCCGTAGCAAATCAAGCGATTTTTATGGAACGGTGACCTTTTTTGCCTACTTTTTTGTGTGGAAGACAAAAAAGTTGGTCGAACTGCCATGCGGGCAGTTCGAAACGACGGCCTGCGGGAATGGTAAGCCCGCTATCTGTGAATTGTGCCGGGGGAGGAAAGGGCAGGTTCACCTGTTTCGAACGGGTTGTTGGGGTCGTTGCTCCATTCAAACCAGCCGCCGTCAAATACCGCTACATCGGGCCAGCCCATTAACCACGCGTTATAAAATGCCTCGCTGCCGCGCCAGCCTGTGCCGCAGTAAAAGGCCAGCCGCTTGTCAGGTGTCAGTCCCGAAGATCTCCACAGCTTTTCAATCTCATGATATTCAAGCGTAGTGTGATCGAGATTACGATAGTTTTCCATATGATAGGCATCGGAACCACAGTCAACAAATACAGCCCCCGGTATGCGCCCTTTTTTTTCAATATAGTTATAACCGCTCACTTCTCCCTTATACTCGGGTAGGCTGCGTACACATACCAGCTCACCCCTGCCCGATGCCAGCAACTCCTTTGCTTCGGGCACATCAACGGCCAGTTCGGGCCTGGCAGGTATGTCAGCGCCGAAATCAGATACGGGATTTTTGGGAATATCTTCGGTGCTGATCTCATAGCCGGCATCTTTCCACGACTGGAAACCGCCATTCAGCACTTTTACATCTTTAACCCCGGCATACATCATTATGAAGGCACACCTCAGGGCGCCTATATGTCCTGCCGCGCTTCCCGGAAAAGGGTCCTCATTTTTCGGGGAAAGGAATTTTCCGTATAAAATAACAGTGGTACCGGCAGTTATTCCATGATCCTGCAATGCTTTCCTGAGTTCCTCCGGCGGACGGCGGTTCCATGTTTCAGGAGATTCGAGGGCCAGGGTGTCTATATCCACAGCCCCGGGAATATGCCCGCTGAGGTAGGCATCACGGTTGCGGTAATGGGCATGGCATAT
>Ga0307422_1000737_pt1 | contig 17590 bp, 15 predicted proteins | sample SalMarWE160290MG_FD_202153 | JGI IMG/M metagenome (GOLD analysis project Ga0307422, IMG submission 202153) | Salt marsh sediment microbial communities from the Plum Island Ecosystem LTER, Massachusetts, United States - WE1602-90 | ecosystem: Environmental > Aquatic > Marine > Intertidal zone >...
AATCCAAACGCCTTCGAAATCACAACATACAATATGCATAGTTGAAAGTACTTTTTCTGTTATGAGTATTTTTTCTTCAGTAATTGCTTAAAAATACTATAATTATTTTCGATTCGAACAAATTGCTCTTCTTTATCTTCAAGTCCTTTCATGCTATCCGGTAATTTGGGATCGATACCCAGAACATTTTGTATTTCCCTAGGAAACTTTGCCGGGTGTGCTGTTTCCAAACACACTGAAACCTGCGATGAATTGTTATCCTCAGGCGACAGAGCAAAAAATCGTTGTAATCCCGTCCAACCTACCGAACCATGGGGTTCGAGCAAAACCTTATGCCGGTTATACACTCTCTTTATCATTTCCAGAGTTTCATTATCAGAAATGCTGATGGTAAACATATCCTGTTTCATGGCTTCCATATCAGGCATTTTAATAACTTCCCCTTTTTCGTTCATTACACCGCCATAAAGTGCCACCACACGGGCCATATTACTGGGGTGCCCTACATTCATGGCACTGGATATACAATTCAGGGAAGGGACTATGGTTTTATAGTTACCTGTTTTAAAATATTCCGGTACCTCATCATTCTCGTTGGTGGTTACAATAAATTTCTTTACAGGGAGCCCCATTTTAAGGGCAATAAGTCCCCCCATAAGATCACCGAAATTGCCTGAAGGAACCGAGAAAATGATAGTATCGTTGTTCTTAATATTGCATAGCCGGGAGTAAGCATACAAGTAATACATACTCTGTGGTATCAGCCGCCCGATATTTATAGAATTGGCTGAAGAAAGGTTCAGAGATTCTATCTCAGGGTCATTAAACGCTCTTTTTACCAGGGACTGGCAGTCATCAAATTTTGCATCGAGGGCAACTATTTGAACATTTTTATGCAGAGTTGTCATTTGCTTTCGCTGCCGGTCAGTCACTTCTGCTTCGGGAAACAGAATCACCACATTAATATTCTGCAAGCCATAAAAAGCATTGGCAATGGCACTTCCTGTGTCGCCCGAAGTAGCTGTAAGAATGAGTAGACTACGGTTGTCTTTACTTAAAAAATATTGCATGAGTCGCCCCATCATCCGAGCGGCAAAATCCTTAAACGAAGCTGTAGGTCCCTGATCGAGCCTCATGATATATTTCTTCTCATACACATTTTCCAGCGGGATATCGAAATTATACGCATCACGGGTTATGTCCAATAATTCATCGTCGGTAATTATATCATGTAAAAATTTGCGGGCTACACTGAACGCAATCTCATAATACGATTTGTCTGAAAAACTTTCAATCTCCTCGTTGGATAGTTGGGATATCGATTCGGGCATATATAAGCCACCATCGGGTGCAAGACCTTTTAAGAGGGCATTACGGAATGAAACACTTCCGGCTTTAAGATTGGTAGAGTAATATAAAATCTGCGACATACATCTCGTATTTTAGTACCATGAATTAATTACAGATGGCTTCAAATTTATGAAATGATTCCTATTAAATACCAGCAAAATGTATTTCGTATGTTTATTATTCTCTATAAAAATGATTATTAAATTCTATGCACTTTGTGTAAGAACCTCCCGATCGAGTTTTTTTATCAATCCCTGTAACACTGTTCCGGGCCCCACTTCAGTAAATGATGTTGCACCGTCGGCAAGCATATTTTTAACGGTTTGTGTCCACTTCACAGGTGATGTCAGCTGAAGTTTTAAATTTGCCTTTATCACTGCAGGATCGGAAACTGCGGTAGCAGTAACATTTTGGTATACAGGACAAATAGGGATATCAATTTTTGTATTGTCAATAGCTTTTCCGAGTTCAATTTTTGCAGGCTCCATTAACGGAGAATGAAAGGCACCGCCTACAGCAAGCTTTATAGCTCGCCTGGCTCCCAAAGCCGATAATTGCTCAATTGCCAGATCGATTCCCTTTATCGATCCCGATATCACAACCTGCCCCGGACTATTATAATTTGCCGGTACAACAATCTCAGAGATTTCGCTGCATACCTTTTCAATAACATTGTCATCGAGTCCAAGTATAGCAGCCATTGTAGAGGGTTCAACCTCGCAGGCCTTCTGCATAGCCTGTGCTCTTTTTGAAACCAGTACCAGGCCATCTTCGAACGACAAAGCTCCATTGGCCACCAATGCTGAGAATTCTCCGAGTGAATGTCCGGCTACCATTTCGGGCTTAAAATCATTGCCTAAGGTTTTTGCCAGAATTACAGAGTGCAAAAATATGGCCGGTTGAGTAACTTTGGTTTGTTTTAAATCTTCATCGCACCCGTCAAACATAAGGTCAGTTATCCTGAATCCTAAAATTTCATTTGCCTTTTCAAACAATTCTTTTGCTTCAATTGAATTCTCATAAAGTTCCTTACCCATACCGACAAACTGTGCTCCCTGACCGGGAAATACATATGCTTTCATGAAATTATTTATTGATAATCAGCAGCAAAGGTAATAATTAGATTGTATGTTCAAAGCGGGTAAAATTGCCCGGTTACATAACTGATAACTATGAAATTTTGGCTCCCACCAAATGAATAAACTCTTCTCTTGTTTTTGGATTATTCATAAAGGCTCCGGTAAAAGCGCTGGTAGTAGCTTTTGAATTCTGATTACGAACACCGCGCATTACCATGCAAAGGTGTTTAGCCTCAATAACTACGGCTACTCCCATTGGATTGAGTGTCTCTTGTATACAGTCACGAATTTGTACCGTTAATCGCTCCTGTACCTGCAGACGTCTTGAGAAAGCTTCTACTACCCGGATTATTTTACTTAATCCTGTGATGTAACCATTTGGAATATAAGCAACATGTGCTTTGCCGAAAAAAGGAATCATATGATGCTCACAGAGTGAGTATAATTCAATATCCTTTACCAATACCATTTGCCTGTAATCTTCTTTAAAACGGGCACTTTTCAGAATTTTTTCAGGATCGATACGGTACCCGTGCAATAGATACTGCATGGAACGGGCAACTCTGCCCGGTGTATTTATTAAACCGTCTCTCTCGAGATCCTGATCCAGAGTTATCAGGACATCTTTATAAAGTTTCTCAAGCTTTGCAGTGGTCTTTGGATTCAAATTCTCAGGCATTTCAAAGCCTTCATTATACTCAGTACTATGAAAAAATTCCTCGGAAGCCATTTTTGTTTATTTTTGAATGCCGGAATACGTCTTAATTTCAGCGCAAATTGTTTAACTTTAATTTCAAGACATCGTCAAAGATAAAAACAAAAAGTATAACCCTTCTTAATTTTAGGAATATTGAGAATACTAATAGTCGCCGCCTCGAATCGTGAAGTATTGGATTTTACAAACAAATTAAAATTTGTTCATCAGATGGAACCAAATTACCGGAGTTATAAATACGGAGATATGCAGCTTGATATTCTCCTTACCGGCTATGGAAGTGTCTTTACCTGCTATCAACTTACACGAGCATTGAGTATGATTAATTACGATCTGTCGATCAATATTGGTCTGGCAGGAAGTTTCGATCATTTTCTCGAACAGGGCTTCGTTGTTAATGTAATCCAGGAACAGTTTGCCGATCTTGGATTGGAACAAAAAAACAAAATTTATACGCTGTTTGAGGAGGAATTAATGGACGAGAATGAGTTTCCTTTTTCCGAAGGAATACTCAATAGCCTTGGCACTTTTGAAATTGATGAAGTGGAATCCTTAATTCCGGTAAAGGGAATTACTTTGAATACTTTATACTCCAATCCGAAACAAATTAATATGCTTCGTGACAAATATTCTCCTGAAATAGAAACTATGAATGGTGCGGCATTTTTTTATGTATGCCTGTCAGAAAAAGTACCTTTTCTTCAGATCAGAGCCATATCTAATTTTGTAGAAATAAGAAGAATTGAAAACTGGAATATCCCCTCGGCCCTTAATAACCTCACAGGATCGCTTATAAATATCCTTGACGAATTACGGATTGATTAATACATACCTATTGATTGCCTCTATAAGTTTCTTTCTTCATGATATTATATAAATTTACCGACATCCTTGATAAAGGAACAAATAACATAATTTCCAACTTTTAAAAATTAAGATTAAATGATCGTAATTACAGGTGCTGCAGGCTTCATTGGTAGTAATATGGTATCGAAACTAAATGAAGAAGGTTATGACGAACTCATTCTGGTAGATGATTTTTCGAACGAAATAAAAAATAAAAACCTGGAAAATAAATCCTTTTCCGAAAAAATAGATCGTGAAGTATTTTATAACTGGATCAACGAGAAACATCCCCCAATTGAATTTATTCTTCATATCGGAGCCCGGACTAATACTGCTGAATTTGATAAAAAAATATTTGATAAGCTCAATCTCGATTATTCAAAAAAAATGTGGGAATTATGCTCAAAATCCCAAATCCCTTTAATCTATGCTTCTTCAGCTGCAACCTATGGCATGGGCGAATTCGGTTATAACGATGATCATAAGATCATATCAAAACTCAAACCTCTGAATCCTTACGGAGAATCGAAAAATGATTTCGATAAATGGGTTCTGAAGCAGTCTGGTCGGCCTCCATTCTGGGCTGGTATGAAATTTTTTAATGTATATGGTCCCAACGAGTACCATAAAGGAAGGATGACATCTGTTATTTTTCATGCTTACCATCAAATACTTAAAACCGGTAAAATGAAATTATTCCGTTCACATAATCCCGATTTTAAAGACGGTGAGCAAAAACGCGATTTTATTTACAGTAAGGATGTGGTTGATGTTTTGTTCTTTTTCATGACGAATGTATCACAATCGGGAATCTATAACCTGGGCACCGGAAAAGCCCGTACATTTCTCGATCTGACTAAGGCAACCTTCCGATCTATGGGCTATGATGAAAAAATTGAATTTATTGATACCCCTGCCGATATCCGTGATAAATACCAGTATTATACACAAGCCTGTATGGATAAACTGTCTGAAGCGGGATATGTAGTACCATTCTCAACATTGGAGCAGGGAATAGATGATTACGTAAAATATTTTCTTCTGCAGGAAAAGTACAAATGATTAATTATCAATTCTTCATCGGGTTTGAATTTTAGGATATAAAGCCGGATTTTATTAATATTGTACATGTCGCCTAAATCGGCTGTATAAATAATGGAACAAGCTCACAAGTATATAAAGCGCTTATTAGCCTTTCTTTTCTGCGTATTTCTTTACTTTTTTTCTGTTCCATATATATCCTCTTTCATAAGTATACCTCTGCTGCTTTTAACTTTCTCCATCTTACATAGCCGTATTACCAATGAAAAGCCTCCGCACCTTTTCGCTTTTTACCGGACCGACAGTTACTTTAAAAAAGGAGGCCTTCGCGATCTGATACGCATATTTGTAACACTTTTCGGCTTTATCTATGATGTTATTATCTGGACCGTATGGGGTATTTACCTGGTTTTCATATTGTTTATCGATATTCTGGATCTTTTAAAAACGATCGCCTATTGGATAATTCATGCCTTGCTTTGGGTATTCCGCCAATACGTACCATTTATTATCTTTTTGTATAAGATATTCATACATTATGTTATCCACTGGTGTTGGTGGCTCTATCAAATAGCTTATTATAATATCCGGTATGCATACAATAAAAATTGCTACAGGGTGGCTTTATGGGGCACACTGCAGGCTACAGTTATTGTTTTTATTTTTTACTTTCTGGAAGTCGTCCTGCTCGATATTCCCGGAATAACACTCATTGGAGTTATTATTGCTCTGCTTCCTCTGTCATGGAGCTTCGGGGAAATTGCTACTATAAGGGTTCAGAAACTGGAAAATGAACCTTTCAAAGCGGTGAAACTCAAATTTCAGAACGGTATCGAATCGGTGCGCAGCATATTGTTTTATATTACGCTGTTTGTTATCCTGTTACTGGCCCAGCTAGGTATGAACCTGCTCGGCTGGATACCAAAATCGGGAGTAGTTATTGTCGGAATTCTTTTCAATATCAACACTTTTATAAGCTTAATGCTGCTTTTTATTTCCGTATTAAATGTACTTGGCGTAATTATTATCCCTTCCTACAGACTCTATACGCCATTTAGCGAACTCAAATTTTCAGACACGGTCGATTTATTAAAGACGATACTGAGGAAGTTTTTACAATATTTCATTATCACAGTTCCTAAGCTTATTTTTTCACTGATTATAATTGTTATCCCTCTGGTTGTGATGATATTAGTAGGTACTCTTACCTATAACCTGAAGAATGGAGTTATTGATATAAAAATAAATCGTCTTAAAACTGAACAGGCGTCTACCGATGATATGGTCACTGCCTATACATTTGGTAAAAGGGTTGAGCACCTGGAATATCTTAAACAATTCCCCTTAGAGCTGTCTCAGGAAATTAACCATCGGAAAATTCTGAATAACGAATTAATCCTGTCCAGGGAAGATTTGAAATCGGAACAAGAAGAATTTTTAAAAAACAGTGAAGACTATAAGAACAGAATATCCCAGCTGCAACTGGATATTGATGAGATGACCGGACTGAATCGTCCCGCCACAACAATCGACCTTCTCACTACGCAAAAAAGTCAGTTACAGGAAAAATACCGCGTCTATGAATATTCTCAGCAAGTGGAAATAGGTAAGCTCCAAACCGATATAGAATATCTCGACCTCAAAAGAAAACAATTTCCAATTTTATTCTTCTTCGGTGGACTCTGGTTAGCTATATTCGGTGGAATGGTTCTTGCCTTTATAGTTGCCTATTTTGGGAATGTGTACCATCAGGTTTATATATTCCGAAATGATAATGAGCAAAGTGAATGGATGAAAGTTATTGAACAGATCCGGGCAAAGGATACCAAACAACCTCTCCTTGGTGCCTCACTCTTTATTGTTACCGGATTGCTGGTTTATCTTTTGTTCGTTAAAATGAAAATGCTTACTTCTCTTCTAACTGTCTTTTCAGGAATATTTCTTTAAGGATCGGCTAGAATTTTGACTGTCTGATCTCCCCCATGCTCGATGACCTGCTATCAATTATCGAGGGATTTCCTCTGTATATAATATCTGCTGCACTTGAAGCATCAAAATGAGCATCTCCCAGAATTGTGATCCTTACATCGGCTGCACTCGATGCCAATACATCTCCCCTTTTGGCTGAAAAATCGAATCCATAAATATCCGAAGCACTATTTGCGGTAATATTCAGATAGTCTGCTTTACCTTCGAGAAATATATCACAACCACTGCTACCATTTACCATTAAGGAGTTAAAATGTCCCATTATTCTTGCATCGGCTCCGGTACATGCCGAAAGTGAAAACTCATCACACACAATTGTATCACTACTCATTACGGAAGCTTTAGTTGAAGCCTCAATTTTACAAAATTGGTTCCCGTAAACCCTAACTTCTTTGGAACGGGCTATCCGGATATATTTGTCAGTAGATATTCTTAATAATCCGTTATCAACTGATATGTTTATAACATCATGAAGGTTTTCATCAGCTTCCAATACAACCATTGTACTGTCGGAAGGAATTAATAGTAGATCTATTCTATCGGAAACTATAATACGAGTAACGGTATCAGTACTTACCTCTGCGGTTCTTACTTTTCCATTACCTGATATAGAATCGTGGTATTTTATGCCACACGAAGCGGCAACAAAACTAATTATTAAAAGTCCAGCTGTTTTCATTTTTCTATTCTTTTTTTTCCGTATCAAAACTATGTATTTCAAAAAAATAGTCCAATCAAAAATCGGTAAAGAGAAGAATTAAGCAGGTGAATATATCAAAACTTTAAGCAAATTTTTGGCTGTCATTTAAAGCAGTGAGTAGTTATTTAAAAGACAGCATCCGAATTTTCGATATAACTTATGACTTTTCAGTTGTCGCAACTGATTAATTATCGTCAGCCTCCGGAAATTAGTTATTCAATAGGAAATACTTCCTAATAAAGATTTACCGCTGTACTACCTCCCGACTTAATTTCAAAAGTCCGGTTGATGGTATACAATATTTGCCTGGCATTTTGTGCCCTGAATACAATCCTGTAATCACCTGGCTGAAGCACCAGCATCTCATTTTTTACATTGGGATCGAGATTACAAACCCATTGTTCTTCTTTCTTGCTCTTGCGGACATAAATAGAACCATATCCGGGAGCTGATTTAATTAGGTTCAGAATTCCGGGTCGTGGAATGGTTACTGTTGTCACAGTGCTTTGATTAATTTTCACTCCTTCAATATACAATCGTGGCAAGATCGGTAGCTCCAGATCGTACTTACCTACAAGATATTTTTCCTGTTTATTTATTTCCTGAACATTTAGTGTCTGCATATCGTCCGCTTTACGAACAATATATTGTAAACCCCTGTACTGGTTACTGCCTTCAACACGCACTTCCAAGGTACCCTGAGGGCAATCGGCCGCTATCACGGTATGTTTCCCTACATGTACCCTGAAACTATCTACTTCCACAGGAGGAATAGTATTGACACGAAGCCTGTAGGTTACCAAATGATCCAATACCAGTGTATCAGGTACTCCCCTGTTATTCATCGTATGAATATAATTGTACATTATCTTCCCTGAAAAATAATCATAGAAAGTCATATTAACATTTGTTTCGGTCGGATTCCCTTTAATATCCAGTAAATTGACCTGGGCTGTAGTTGAATTTAGTGCCTGTGAAATTACGACTTCCATAACTTCGGAAAATCTCTCCTCATCGGCAGCATTATAATAATGCCCGATACATTCGAAAGTTTTACGAAATCCTTCATCTATACCAATACCTATTACGAAGGGTTTGAGAACAATGCCCTGTCTTTGCAACTCAAGCGAAACTGCGCAGGGATCGCCATCACAAGCTTCAATTCCATCGGTTATCAGAATGATTATATTCCTGCAATTGTTGCAATCTGCTGGAAAATCCTTTGCCCCAAGCTCAAGGGAATGTGCTATCGGTGTTGTCCCCATAGGATTAAGAAACCTCAACTCCTGGCGAATCTGGGAGGCATTGCCTTTACCAAATGGTACTTCAAGACGGGTATCGTTGCAATCCTGAGGAGGAACCGGTTTCTGATGACCATAAACTCTCAGGGCCATTTCAACGTTATCAAGGCCTTCAAGGCTGTCGATGATACTAATCAGAGTTTTCCGTGCTATATGAATTTTACGGTCGCTTTCCCAAAAGGCCAGCATACTTTGCGAAGCATCAAAAATGAACAATATTCGTGTATTGGGAGGTACATATTTGGGCGGCGTTGTATATTGGGCATGTATTGTAACATGTAACAATAAAATTATTGCAGAAAAAAATACTATCCTGACAGCTCTCATTTTTCTTAATCGTTTAGTTACATAACGTACAAATGGCCTGTACATTATGTGATAGAAAGATAAATATAATAAACCTGTATAAACAGGTAATTACGAAGGCTTTTATGAACATACCATCTGTTTCAATGACCCAGATACCTTGATTATTCCTGATCCGGGGATTGTAGATAAGTATTTCAATTCCTATAGAAATAACGCAAGATTAAGTGTATTTTTGCGCCAGAAGAAACAGATACGTTAAAATGGCTTTACAGTGTGGAATCATTGGCATTACAAATGTGGGTAAAACAACCCTTTTTAACTGTATTTCCAATACAAAAGGAGAGACAACGAGTTACGCTTTCAGTACAAATAAGTCAAATATTGGAATAGTTACAGTCCCTGATCCGAGACTGTATGAACTTGAAAAATTTCAGCCCACTGAGAAGATTGTCCCTGCCACTGTCGATATTGTCGATATTCCGGGATTAACAAAAGGAGCAAACCAAGGTGAAGGGGTCGGTAATAAATTCCTTGGCGATATACGTAATACCGATGCATTGATTCATGTGTTACGATGCTTCGACGATGATTCATTGCCCCATGTTGATGGCTCGGTCGATCCGGTTCGTGATATCGAAACTATTGATTTCGAACTTCAGGTTAAGGATATTGAGTCGGTTGAAAAAAAGCTGCAACGTATCGACAAGCTGGTAAAAGTAGGTGACAAGGACGCAAAAATTAGTCTCGAGATACTAAAGCGTGTAAAGGATTATATTGAAAACTTTAATAACGTCCGTGACCTTGATCTTTCAGAGAATGAAGAAAAATATATTTCGGATCTTTTTCTTCTGACCATGAAACCCGTACTCTACGTTTGTAATGTCGACGAGGCATCAGCTTTACATGGAAATACCTATGTAAATAAAGTTAAAGAATGCCTGGCCGATAAAAATACGGAAATACTTGTTATTGCCGGGAAGCTTGAGTCAGAAATTGCAGAATTTGAAAACCTGGAAGACAGAAACGCATTTCTTGAAGCTTCAGGACTAACTGAACCCGGTGTTAATAAATTGGTGCGTTCTGCATACAATTTGCTTAATCTTCAATCGTTTTTTACCGTAGGTCCGAAAGAAATCAGAGCATGGACTATTAAGAAAGGAATGACTGCTCCAGTAGCCGCCGGAGTTATTCACAGCGATCTTGAACGAGGTTTTATCAGGGCCGAAGTGATAAAATATAAGGACTTCATCGAACTAGGTTCTGAGCATGAATGCAAGCTCAAGGGTAAATTGTTGGTAGAAGGTAAAAACTATATCGTTGAAGAAGGAGATATTTTGCATATCCGGTTCAATGTTTAAAAAACTTGATGGATAGCTCCGTTTACTATTATTATATATGCATTAATTGAGACTTTATTCAGATCATACAGAAACCACTCAGAATTCTCATATATATGAAAAATAAAAAAATTATTCTCTATACCATTCTCTGCATACTCTCTTTAAATATTCCGGCTCAGGAAACAGCACGCATACCCTCAGAAAAACCACGACTAATTATGCTATTGCAGATCAGCCAGTTTCGGTACGATTATATACCACGCTACTGGGATAAATTATCGGATAACGGTTTTAAGAAACTTATTAATCGTGGGAGCTACTGCGAAAACACCTCCTACAATTACCTATTTTCCGATGTCGGGATTGGATGTGCTACAATTGCAACCGGAACTAATCCATCCCAACACGGTATTATTGCCCGTTCATGGTATAACAACCTTCAGGATAAGATTATCGATTATATTTACGATGATAAGGTAAATACGGTCGGAGGCAGATTTGATGACGGCAGATACTCTCCTGTCAATCTTATGACCACTACCTATTGTGATGAAATAAAATTGGCCAGCAATTTCAAATCAAAAGTAATAGGCATATCTCTTGATCCGGCACCTGCTATGTTCTCAACCGGTCACACTGCCGATTGTGCCTATTGGTACAATTTCAAGAATGGCGCATTCATCTCAAGTTCCTTTTATATCGATTCGCTTCCAAATTGGGTTAATGAATTCAACTCAAAAGAATTCTCCGAGATATATCTTAAAAATGAATGGAATACCCTGTTGCCTCTTTCCGAATACAATGCCAGTTTGCTCGATAATAATGAATATGAAACAGGCATGTTCGGGCAGGTTGTATTTCCCTACGTATTAAAAGATCTGTCTAAAAAGTTTAAAGGAAAAGAAAAATATGATATACTCAGGTATACACCTTATGGAAACAATCTTATTAAAGATTTCGCTATCTCAGCCATCGTTAACGAAAATCTTGGACAAGATGAAAATACCGACGTATTAAGTATCACCTTTACCGTTAGTGAATATTTAGGGAACCTTTACGGCCCGCTTTCTGTTGAAATGGAAGACCTGATATTAAGGCTTGATAAAGAAATAGAACACCTTCTCGACTTTATTGAAAAAACACTGGGGAAGGAGAATGTTCTGATTATATTAACTGCCGAGCACGGTATCAGACACCTCCCGGAATACCTTCAGGAAAATAAAATACCTTCAGGCTACTTCAATGCACCGAGTAATATTTCGCTTCTCAAGAGCTATATGAACAACATTTACGGAAAGGGCGACTGGATAAAACAATACCATGGCCAACAAATTTTCCTGAACCGAACACTTGTTGAAGATGCTAAACTTAATCTTGGAGACATGCAAGCCAATGTAGCAAATCTTATGCTTCAGTTCAGCGGGGTTTCTAATACAATGACTGCCACAACACTGCAATCCACAAATTTCACAGAAGGCATATTCTCGATAATGCAAAATAGTTATAATCAAAAACGTTCGGGAGATGTAATACTAAATTTCACCACCGGATGGGCTGAGATGCCCGTAACTAATGAGAATATTGCCGTACCCTACGGTCACGACCGGCGTGTCCCTCTAATTTGGTATGGCTGGAAAATTGGCCGTAATTCCATTAAACGTCCCATCAATCTTACAGACATCGCTCCTACAATATGTACATTACTTGAAATATCCTATCCGAATTCCGCTTCGGGAGAACCAATACTGGAGATAATTGAATGATAATTTGATCTAATTTGTTTCTTACATACAATATTTAGTTCAACTATCAATATTATACTAAAAAAGCCGGGAGATAACTATGTGTCTCCCAGCTTCCACAAAACTACTAACTAAACCAACTTGGGCAAAAACCGTCTAACCAATTGAATCTATGGGCGTAATTAAGATTGTTTGGTTATAATATTTATTAGTTATTACGTCACAAATAATATTTATGTTGATAATAATAGACAAATCGTTATTAATAATTGACAAACGATTCGTTTTACATTATGAATTTTCACGAATGAAATTTATAAAAAAAAAATAAGACAATTAAAAAAGATATAAACAACTAGAAATCAAGATAAAAAAATCATTTCATGGCTTTTGCGAACGAGTCAAGTACATCAATATTATTCTCTACCGCATTCCCAACTACAATAATATCGGCTCCTGCTTTTGAAATATCGTATACCTGTTCAGGTTTACAAATACCTCCTCCCACAATAAGTGGAAGGGAGATATTTCTTTTAACTTCCCTTATCAGGTCGGGATGGGCAGGAACACCGGCGCCACTGCCCGATTCAAGATAAATCAGTCTATTACCCATTAGTTCACCTGCCAGGGCTGTTGCCACCACCAGGTCATATTTATCAGAGGGTATAGGTTTTGTATTACTTATGTATTCTACTGAAGAGCCATTACCTTCACCCATTAAAATATACCCGGTAGGAATTATTTCCAAACCCGATTTTTTAAGGAATGGCGCAGCAAGTACATGATTGCCTATGAGATAATCCGCATTCCTGCCGGAAATAAGAGAAAGTAATAGCACGGCATCGGCTTTATTGGTTAATTGCAATAAACTTCCGGGAAACAGAACAACAGGGATGTTGGTGTGCTTTTTAATGATTTCAACCGTCGAGTCAATCCTGTCGCTAACTAAGCTGCCACCCACCATTATAAGAGAAACCTTCGATTCGTCGGCTGCAAATAGGGTTGCAATGAGCGAGTGTACTGAATATTTGTCAGGATCGATTAAAAGCACCAGCTTCTTACCTGGTTTGCTGAGTATATTAAAAACTTTCACGAGCCAATATTTTTACAACAATACACAACAATATAGTTGTTAATCGAAAAATAATTAAGTTGAAATTTATCATGCCAGTATTGATTGTCAACCCAACCTATTACGATACCATAATCACTGGGTTCGAAGGGTTCAATAGTCAGATTTTTCTGAAAACTGATATCCTGTTTATCACATAGTTTATAGAGTGCTTCCTTGGCACACCAGTGTATATAAAGATGATACCTGCGTTTCTCCGGATCTTCGGTTATATATTCATCCTCATTAATAAAGCGACGTTGAATTTCTGAGATCTTATGCGACATAAACTCCAAATCGAGTCCGATTTTTCTATTCTTACTAATCATAATTGCCGTAAGAGTCCGGGAATGTGATATACTTATCCTGTAATCGCTCTGATGCAGGTATGGCTTTCTTTGGTTGTTATATACAATTGGACCGCTGTTACCTATCAATTGTTTTAGTAACATTCTGACACTTAAAAATTCGATTTTTCGGGCATCACTGCCAAAACCTATTAAGCGTTCTTTCTCGCCGGGAAACAGATGTAATTGCGAGAGTAATTTATCATACGTCTCCTGAATTTCCCAAATACCAAATAAACAATCATCCTGAAATGTTTCCTTAAGGATAAGTGGCATATTAATTCTATTCCCATGAAAAAGACCGGATCAAATGTACAATATCCTCCCGAAAAAATTGTATTGCGGGAGCTAAAGAATCAATGTTCGGCTTCAAATTAAAATATAGAGAACCGCTAAGAAATCCTGAAGTACTGTCGGTAATATAGAAATTAACCGAAGAAGCCGCATTTCCTTTTATATCATAAAACAATCCATAAACTGTTTGTTCAGGTAAATTAATACGTGTCTCAATTATATCATCGGCTTTGATACTATGCTTATATACTATCCGACGGATATCTTCCACATGTGAGGATAGATTATCGCCGCTCAGCGGTTTATAAGTTAAATAAATTGTAGCTTTGTAATTTCTGAAATCAATGTTATACCAGCAGGGTTCGGCAGTTCTTAACTCAGTACTATTAACTTCACCATAGAGTGGGTATTCGAACGAGAAATTACAATCACTCCTGAACAACCCGTATTTTTTTTCCGGAAAATCGATCCGGAAGTAGGCTCTTGGTTTAGGTGAAAGTGGTTCTCTGCAAGCATTAAACATAAAAATTACACCTGCAAGAGAACAATAACCTAAAAAAAGCCGAATCCTAATAATCATGATATTTCTTTCCAATTGAGCGAATAGTTACTTTTATCTTCTTTATCCGGCGTTTATCGACAGAAATTATAACGAAACCCAGATTTTTATAGGCCAATTTATCATCTTTTGCTGGTATTTCACCGCGGAGTTCAAGAATTAAACCCGCAAGAGTATCAGCTTCACCTTTAACGGCATCGAAAAATTTATCATCAATGCCAAGTATCTTATAGAAATCATTCAGCAAGATTTTACCTTCAAAAATGAAATTATGATTATCTATTTTCTCATAGGGAGGTGGTTCATCATCAGATTCATCGGTGATTTCTCCTACAATCTCCTCCAGGATGTCTTCAAGAGTAACAATACCGGAAGTGCCCCCATATTCATCCACTACTATGGCCATATGAATACGATTGGTCTGAAATTCTTTCAATAAATCATTAATTTTCTTACTCTCAGGAACAAAATAGGAAGACCGGATTAATGATTGCCACTTAAAGCTAGCCGGTTTGCCAAGATATGGCATCAGATCTTTTACATATAAGATTCCCTTGATTTGATCAAATGTTTCTTCGTAAACCGGAATTCTCGAATATCCCGATTCATTTATCACATTTAGCAATTCACTAAATTTAGTTTTAATCTCTACTGCAACCGTATCGACGCGGGAATGCATAATATCGCATACGTCGATATTACTAAACTTCACAATCCCTTTCAGAATATTTTTTTCCTGGGTAAGATCTGATTCCGTCAACTCAAGTGCATCAGACAGATCATCGATTGAAAGATTGCCTGAGTGTTTAGCAAGCCGTTTGTTAACTATCGATGTAGAATAAATAAGAAATGTACTGATTGGCCAGAAAATAGCACTGAAAAATTTCAGCCCCGGTGCAGTTAACCGGGCAAATTGTATGGAGAACCGGTTAGCATATATTTTTGGAAAAATCTCACTGCAGAAAAGAATTAAAGAGGTAACTGATACTACCTGGATAATGAATTTTATCCACACAGGTCCTGAGAAACTTATGACTGAATTTATTATAAAAGTCGAAAGAACTACAATGGCAACATTAACAAAATTATTCGTTATCAGAATGGTGGCCAATAAACGATCAGGTACCTGCAAATGATTCAATGCTAACTTACTAAGTCGGCTACGACTATTTTCTAGCAAAGAAACATCGCCCGGAGTTAATGAAAAATAGGCTACTTCACTTCCGGAAACAAAACCTGAAATTGCCAGAAGGATCACCAAAATAAAAAGACTGACAATAACACCTCCATTGAAATATCCAATGGAAATACTTCCTAGAGAAATAGACGCGTAGTATAAATCTGATTCCAAACTATTTTACAGTATTAACCAATCAGAAAGGTAAATCGTCGGCACCATCGTTATCACTGGCAAAGTCGTCATTCGACTTTGTTTCAGGAGTACTTTCGTCAGTAGTATTTTGCGCAGGGCCTGAATCGTATCCAGCATCCCCCTTCTTGCCCAATAATTGTAAACTATCTGCCACTATTTCGGTAGTATATCTTTTATTTCCATCGCGGTCGTCCCATGTACGGGTGCGAATTCGTCCCTCGATGAATACCTGAGTTCCTTTTTTAACATATTTTTCAGCCACTTCAGCCAATCCCCTCCATAAAACAATATTATGCCATTCTGTTTGTGTTACTTTTTCACCCGTACGGTTTGTATAACTTTCCGATGTTGCTAATCTAAAATTAGCTACTGGTGTTCCACTATCGAGATATCTGATCTCAGGGTCGTTTCCAACATAACCCACAAGAATTGCTTTATTAACCGACATATAGATTTTTTTTATTTGTGTTAAAAATACAAAATTATTCAAATCTGAAGTATCTGATTTAAATATTATTAATTTATCTCAGTATCCTTTATATAACGCCCGATTAATCTTGGAAAAGGATATTCTTCCAGTTGTGTTTCGGTTATCAATAATGTTTTGATGGGAATCGGTGTGTGTATTTCAATCTCGATAAACCAGGCATGCAGGATCCGATGTGTAAGTTTATGAATATATTCTTTTGAAACTTTTTTCACTATCGGCTTTGTCGATTGAAAGATTCCCTTCCATTTATCGCTATTCATCAATTTGGTCAGGTTACTAATTTTATCTGTTTCTATCATGGGAAATTCATAAAGTAATGCCCAGATATCATTTTGTTTTCTCTGTTTTATATAAAGCTTCTGATTATGGCGAATAACCAGATAGTAAAAATATCTATCAATAACTTTTATTTTTTTTTGTCGTACCGGTAATTCTTCAGCAACTTGCTTCTGAAACGCATAACATGCTTCGGATATCGGGCATTCTGTGCATTGCGGGTTTCTTGGCAAACAAATTAGTGCTCCAAGTTCAATTATTGCCTGATTATGTTTACCAGCATTTTTATAATCCAGAATTTCTAAAGCAGCTTTTTTAAAATCAGTCTTAGATTTTGCCTGGTTAACTGGAGAATATATACCGAAAAAACGAGCCAAAACACGGTATACATTTCCATCGATAGCCGGATATGGCTTGTTGAATGCCAGCGAAGCGATAGCAGCTGCTGTATAATCTCCAATCCCCGGTAATTGCCTGATAGAATCATATTCATTCGGGAACTGCCCCTCATATTCATTGGTAATGATTTTGGCTGCCTTATGCAGATTCCTGGCACGTGTATAGTATCCCAGACCTTGCCAAAGAATTAACACTTCTTCAATAGATGAAGAAGCCAGAACCTCAATACTCGGGAATTTCTTAATAAATTTTAAATAATAATTCATGCCCTGATTCACCCTTGTCTGTTGCAAAATAATTTCCGATAACCAGATATGATACGTATTCAAA
>Ga0307422_1000740_pt1 | contig 17571 bp, 25 predicted proteins | sample SalMarWE160290MG_FD_202153 | JGI IMG/M metagenome (GOLD analysis project Ga0307422, IMG submission 202153) | Salt marsh sediment microbial communities from the Plum Island Ecosystem LTER, Massachusetts, United States - WE1602-90 | ecosystem: Environmental > Aquatic > Marine > Intertidal zone >...
TATTGACTTTACTCAATGATGTGGTGGCATATCCAACATTAGACAAACATATTACAACAGAACAGATGATGATATGTGTTGTGATGATGGAACGATATAAAAAGGAATGGGATGAAGAAGCCTTTACTTGGGTGAGTTTAAAAGTATATGGTATAGGAACTCCGGGAGAAAACGAATCTATGGCTATGGCTGCTGGTCCGGATAGAGACATAAAATTACTGCTTGGATATCCCATCTCACAGGCGATGATGGATGATAATCCAGATTGGTACATTATAAATTTAATAACCAACAATAAGGTATATAAATGGAATAAAGAGTCGTCTGAATGGATGCTTATAGAGAATTGATTGTGTGGACGATAGATAATAAAATCAAACATTGTTACACTCAAAAATATCTACCATGAAATTAAAAGTATACAACAAGAAAAATACCAACAAGAAAGTTGGAAAATCATATATTAGAATCACCAATAAAGGTGCTATAACCTTGTCAGGAACTTTGATGGATGAATTGGAGTTGGAGGTTGGGAGTAAGGTATCATTCGCTCAAAGTGAAGATATTGGAAAAGAACATGAGTGGTTTTTATTCAAGGATGAAGAAAATGGTATTGCATGCAGGAAAGCAGCTGCCAAAGGTTTAATGTTCAGTAATGCTTACATAGCAAATAAAATATTTAAGGTATTAAATGTTACTGAATCCAGCATATCAATACCTGTTGCCACATTACCATACAACGATGAAGATGATAAGTTGGAAGTGGAAGAAGGAAATGATGAAACAAAATATTACGCAATATTAACTAAATCGGTGCTCAAAGAAGATAGACATGAATAAAGAGTTGGAAAAACTGAACCATGTAAAACTTATCAAAAAATATCCAAGCGCATATGATGCTATTAAAGCTGTTTATGATAATTATGGTATGGGTAAAGAATTGTGGATGTCTAAAAAAGGTATTATAGAAGTAATTAAAGGAAATGATATCTTACATGAACTTGATGAAAGAGACATCTTGTATCTTTTGGATTTCTTTGGATTATGTTGTTATGTTCTACCAGAACGAGATGGTGAGGATGTTGTGTTTTCAGGTATGATATTAAGACCTGACATGAAACATCAGGAAGTGTGTAGAGGAAAAAAAGATAGAAAAGAGGTTGAACAGCTATTTGTCCTACAAGGGATGAAAACATTGAATGAATTATTGATATCCGGGGTTATAACATACAAAAAATTTGACTAACATGCACACAACACACATAGAAGAATATTCCTTTGTCCATGATGGAGATATGGGCGGTGGAATCATTATAAGTAAAGCTGGTATACAAGACGGTACTGAATTTTCTGTTGAAATACCAGTTGAAATATTGGAGGCGTTCATAGCCAAAAAAATACGAATGAAATTAGGTGAGAAAATAGAAAACATGACAGACAAGCAATTGTTATACAACGTATATGATGAGAAAGAAGAATAATTATTATTAAATTCACAACAAAAATGAAAGAAGGTAAAGTAAAATTTTTTAATGAATCCAAAGGATATGGCTTCATAAAAGATGCGGAAACAGGAGAGGATTTTTTTGTTCATATCTCCGGTATCAACAACGGTATGACACTAAATCAAGACGATGATGTGTCATTTGAATTAGTGAAAGGTAAAAAGGGTATGAATGCAGTCAACGTTGAATTGATATAAACAATATGTAAATTAATGAGGGATCATTGACCCCTCATTAATTTACAATAGCAAAGAATAATCACATATCACATAGACAAAATTTATTTTTTGATAAATATTTGTTCCGGATACAAGGATGAAAAAGCCTATTTCGTACTCATTGACGGTGAATGGGAGAACGAAAAATATATAGGTTCAGAATATACTAACATCATTTAAACAATAAGACATGAAAAAATATATTGTCCCTATAATAGCAATAGCATCCATCTCTCTATTGTTTGTTGTAAAATCAAACAAACAAGCACCAGAACCAAAAGTAATGATTAATGATGCACAATGGGTAATTAGTATCAAACCTGATAGTATGCCACGTGTAGACTTGGATACTGCTGTATTGTTACGTAACATTTATTGGAATTATACACCTATACTAGCTGGCCATATTGTTGGATTGGACAGCATAAAAACCAAATAATGAAAAAATTTTGTATAAACGAATGTAAAAGAGGTATGTTCGTGTGCTATGTAGTTATTAGTGGTGGTAAACCTACATCTACTTATGCTGAAATAATGCATGTGAATTATAACCCAAAAAATGATGAAATATATGCTGTAGAAATACAGGAAATTCATCCAAATGAAGATGGTATTGGTAGAGGAACTATTTTCAAAGAATTCTTCAAAGAAGATGTTTATAAATCAGAAAGCAATATAATTACAAAATGGGAATTTTGTACTAGAAAAGAACTACCAGCAACTGGTATACGGAAATTTTTTAAAAATATTGGTGCTGGATTGTCGTATATACTTGATTTTTACAGTTTCGAAAACAGTGTGGCTTAATATTCAGTCCAGAAATCAACAGCGTTTTGTTGGTCTCTTATTTCATCCTTAACTTCTTTTACCAAATCTTTACCATCCTGTTTAATATCACTAACGTTTATTTCCCGGCCTCCTATTGTTTTTTGTCTAACAAAGCTGAATGTTGTGGCAAAACTTATTTTGCACATACCAGTAACATACCTGAAAAATCTATCCATTTCAAAGAAAGATTCATCTGGTAAATGAACATAAGATTGTGCTATCATGGTTTCAACCGGGTCTTTACCCACAATGGTAAGCATATGAGAATGTGAATTATATTCATAACCAACAGTCCTTAGGTGGAAATTGGTTAAAAAATCTTCATAAAATTGTTGTGTTACCCCGGTTAGCATCTCCTCAGAATTGCCAGATGTGGCCAATGCGAAATTGAAATATGTTTTTCTGTAATCCTTATCAACTTCACTATTTCTACCACCAAGAACATTACCCATTCTTTGTACGTTGGTGATAGCTTCAACACATGATGGTAATTGTATTTGTCTTCTGTTCTTGAATAATGGAGTTTCGAAAACGGTTTTTTTCAATACAATATATTCGAATTCCACACCTTCATCATCTTTTTCTTTGAAAAACCTCAGAGAATTATTAACGATAGTGCCTATTCTATCCAGTTTTGGTGATGCTGGTATAGACTTACCTTCTGTTATTTCATCGATTATTCTGTCTATAAAAGCTGATCGTGTCATAAACTATGTTTCATTATGTATTCACATAATAAATAATAAAAATCAGAAAAATGGAATTACCACAATATATCAAAGACAAATTGAACGAATATGGTTTGGTTGATAATCATGGTGACACAGTTTGGTATAACGCCCAAGTTGCAATAGCTTATAAGAATACAGAGATTCTTGAGAATATCAAAAAGCATTGTATAACCAAAAAAGCAAATGGTAAATACAGATTCTGGAGAAGACCAGAAACTGTTGGTAATCCTGATGATGACATGAGTCGTGATCAATTAACCATGTTTTACACAGCCATGAAACTTTTGGGTGTTATGGACAAAAAATACCTCAACATAGGTTGGAGAATATCGGCTAAATTTAGATGTACACCAGATTTCTGGTTGTGGAAAGAATCGCTCCGGGGTGGTATTTATGGTTGGATAATGGCTTTGTTGTTTCATTCTATTTCCGGTATATGGAACGTAGTAGTTATGGAAAATCAATTAAAAATGGATTCAGCTTTCAATTTAGTTCCTTGGAAAGATTGGAAACGAACACCAGATGAAGATTTAACTGAACAACAAAAGACATTTATGAAGGGAAGAATGCCAGATTATGCCATACATTTATATTCGTGGCAAGTGTATTGCAGTTCTTGGACTCCTTTAAAATCATTACCACAATATATCGTTGAAAAAATGTCTTATCCAGACAATTTATTGTTGATGTCTCATTTGGGTAAAAACATAACTAGGCAGGATGTTATGGATTTCCCAAAATGGTCTGTATGGGTTTGGCAGCGAAGACCTAATGAAACATGTAGAATGTACGCCAAAATTCATAAAACCGAAGAAGAATATTTAAAAGATTGTGGTATTATTCGGGATATTGCCCTTGCAGTGGTGGATAGGGAAACAAAACCAACTGAATGAAAATACTTTATATATCGGATGTTCACATAGGACACAAAAATTCAAAATGCTTTACATGCCTTACTTCTATTGATCTTATATCACCAAATAAGATATATCTCAACGGTGATATTATAGATATCCATGCTATTGTTAAATCAAGAGAATACTGGCATAAACATAAGTCAGTAATAAAAAAATTCTTGGAACTTATAAAAAACAAGAAAATAAAAGTTGTGTATATTGTTGGAAATCATGATTGGCATTTACTTCTGTTAGCACCAATAAGCTGGATGTGGGATGTAAGGATAAAAATATGGCATAGTACAAAAACAAAAATGATTGAACATGGTTGGCTAATACCTCCATTATTAAAAATAAAAAAATTTTTCAGAAGAATAAATCCACGACTTGATGGTGGATATCTACGACAAAGAATGGTTTATGCTCAATTATTACAAAAAAACCTTATAGTAGGCCACACACATAAACCGGAAATAATAAGCGTAGGAAAAGTAAGCGTATATGATAGTGGTGATTGGGTTGAAGGCCACAATAGTTATTTGTTAGAAGAAGATGATGTAATTACCCTTGTGTCTTATTAAGCTACCTCCTTATAAGGATTCTTCAACATTTCAATAAGTTTTGGATGTGGATAAGCATCAGATTTATCCTTACGATAGCTGGTATGTGAATATGTTCCCGGAACTCCTGCAAGTGCATCAGGACAATAATCCCACATATCTTCCCGGTAATCAATAGGAATACCAAATCTTTCATTACAATAAACCAACAACTGGCGCAATGATTCAATGTGGGCATCTGTATACGCCTCATACCCATAGAACCCACGATATGGTTCATCAAATACGTATACTCCATCAACAGGAATGGCTTTTATTCTCATGTTGGGGAAAAATTTACCTTTGGCCTTGTCCCATCTCACTGGTCTCCACAAACCACTTGCATCCTGCATAAGTCCACCCCATGAATCTATTTCAATGGCAACAGTGCATGCATCAAGTTCAGCATTACCACAACCAAGATGATAACCCCAATATTTTGTGCTATAATTCTGGTGTATACCACCTTGCCAATCAATTATAAAATGGGTTGCAATTCTTTTGGGGTCACTCAACCACCAATTCAAATCACCCCCTACACCTTTTCCACTTACTGTGTGATGAATAGTAATTTGTGTTTTGTTGGTTATAGCCCTCATATATTGGCCTATGGGAAAATTTTCCTGTATAATGCTGCCTATATCAAGTCTTGGTGCTTCCATGGTCTCTTCTTTTATTTCAACCGTTTCTTCAATGTTTGCTGCTATTTCATCGGCAACTTCGATTTCATCTTTATATGATTCTTTTGTTTCTTCCAGTGATTGTTCGGCTTGTTCTTTCGAAACATCATCTTCCAATTTGTTATCTGGTTTTGATGGAGACATAGCAGCCACCAATTTTTTAAGAAATCTCAAGAATCGTCTCATGGTTATGATATATTATCAATTAAAATACCACTTATTTTTTTATTAGAACCATCTGGGAACGCTATTCTTATATAGAGAAGCCCTGTTCTTACAGTAGAACCAAACGTTACTCTTTTGGTTGTGGCTGTTGATGAACCAAATACCATTGCAGGGTCACCATCAGCAACGGGGTCACCAACTCCGGGATAAGAGGCATTAGCATCTATCCAGCCAGTTACTCCTTCAACTTTGACGTATATTTTTACTCCTGATGTTTCTATTCCTGAAAAATTTTCAGCACCAAGCAAATTTAGATCAAATGCTGAATTATTTGTTAGTGCAATAGGTTGGAAAGTAACCCATCTATCTCCTGCACCCATTCCAACATCATAATCTTCCCCGGCTGTTGGTAAGTTACCAGTGTAATCACCTGATGGTATTTGATATTTACCATTAAGCATCTGTAATTCTTCTGTATACACGGTCTTTAAGGACGATGCTGAATCAAACAGTGTTCCATACCCAGCGACAGGAAATTCACCAGAACCAGATTCAACCCTTGAAGATTCATTTGATATTATGTCAACCCTTGATACTAGAGTATCATTATATGGTGTTCCGGCAGCATCATTGCTACTAAATGGTGTTATGGTTACTGGTAATGCTTCTGCGTATCCAACCGGATTAATTGGTGAAGAAATATAATCAACTGCAGAACCATTTGTAGGTGGAGATACTGGTGGTGGGAAGTTTGTATTATTTACATTTGCTCCAGATACAGTTCCAAGTCTTACAGCGTTATAATGTGTTCTCACTGCATTATTTACACGGAAACTAAATAAAATATTATCTGTTGCTTTCAATGAAGGAACACCACTTACAAATCTTGTATTACTTCCGGGAAGTGTAATAACCACATTGGTTAAGGTTGCTGTTATTGGGTCATCAACATAAAAATTAAATGCTGGTGTTGCTCCGGTGATACTGTGTTCCATATAATAGTTATGCAATCCAATAGATAGCGGTGCTGTTGCTGTTATATTTGCAGTAAGTTGCTCGTATATGCCCTCTTTTCCGGGTACACCAGCGTATGGGTCTTCATCAATTGTTATATTTAATGCGCTATAAGCTCCTGTATCATCACCAACTGCAAGTGTTGCGTTTCCTTCATCAATAGTGTCAATAAAAGCAGTTAATACACCATCTGCTCCATCACCAAAATCTGCAGCATTAGCTGTTGGTGTGGTATCGGCTGTACAAACATGTGGTGTTCCAGTTCCTGCCTGTAATGCGCTATATGTGGCCATTGATAGTGTCTTAGTAGACAAATCATCTGGTTTCACTGGTGCTAATTTACCAAGTATGATATCTATTTTGTATATAGCATCTGTTTTTCTTGTATTTTCATCAATTCCCAGAAAACTGTTAGTCCAATCACCAGTTGTTGGCATACCCAACAATTCAAATCCTGCTCCATCAGGAATAACATCCCAATCTGCGTTTGTCAAACCTGCCAATAATTTGTAATCGGTGTTTTCTGATATAACATGTACTCTCATGCCCTCAGTTCTCAATGAGACCCATATTGCATCTCTGGCAGGTAAATTAGCGACAATCCTAAATCCTCCCTTTAAGTCAGCATCTTCTACAATAGGAAACTGAGCACTACCTTTCTGCTTTAGAGTTGATATTATAAATATTGGCATACTGTTCGTTTTTATGTTACGGTAACATCTGTGTCACCCAAATTATCTTGTTCTGTTTGATACACGTTATAAAGCTCTGCATGTCCAAACGTATTGGTGTGGAGTACCTGTGCAACAAGTTCAAATCCTCCTTCAAATCCTCCTACCCAAAATGTTGGTGTTCCGAATGAAACTGGTATAACATAATATCCTCTTTGACCAGCACCAGCATTAAAATTGAAGGTTCTTTGTCTCTGAGAAGTCAATATATTGCTTCCTAATCCCAATATGAAAGAGTTGTTTGATTGTCCTGCAGCACCAACACCCCAATGCGCTCTGTTTAAGAATCTAACAATTGTGCTATCTGCATCAACAGCCGTTCCATCATCAACTGTTATGGTATAGGTAGTATCAACAGTGAGGTTTACTCCGAGATGATCATAATTAGTTATACCGGGAAGAATTGAACCAATACCTTGATTTAATATTTGGCTTATCGGTGTTTTATTTAGTACCCAAGTTAAATTTACATCAGCAATGACTTGACCTTTCTCATGATTACCACCACCACTTAAGACAACGGTTATAGGTGTGTATAATATCGTATTTAATGCATCTTCGACATTTAAAATAGCTGGGTAATCTGGATGTGTATAACCACTTTTATCTGCATCTCCATCCATCCAATATATCTCAACCCAATCAACACCATCCCATTCATAAACCGGCCTATGTAAAAGATCGTTTCTCATGCCTCTATCATCAAGAGCCATGCTTATTTCGTTATCCTGTTCTGTTTGATTATTCCAAATAAACTTGATACCAGAGCCAGAGCCAGTTCCAACAGCAACTACAACACCAGTTGATTCTTTCTTTTTTAAAAGACCATCGGCCACATCAATAAACAATGTAGCCTTTCCAACTGGTGGGGTTGGCACTTCACTTACTTGCCTCTTTTTGCATACGATTGTGGCCATATTATAGATTTATTTTATTTATTACTATAATATGGGAAGTTCCTGATACGGAATCTAGGGGATGGGTATCGTGTCCGATTCTAATATCTCAAACTTTCGGACTCCTGTAACTATTGTTGTTTGATAAAACGCACCACACCCGGTTACAAGGCTTGGTGTAACCCCGGCATCGGATAATGCTCCACCTTCATAAATTTTTAATCCGATGTAGCATATGTTACCCTTAAAACTATCTCTCGAAACATCAAGTGTGTCAATATCGGCATTATCATATGTTACTTTTACTTTCCACTCATATCTATAGTCTTGACCATATCGGCAGGATACAACAATCAATAACAGAATTAATATTTTAATAAAGTTGTTGAGGTAAATCTTCGTCTTCATCTTCATCTGGTCTTATGTGTTTATAATAATACTGAATACCTTGGTGGAGGGCATTGGTATATCCGTCTATTGGTTCTAATTCCAAGACGTGATGATGCTCTTTTTCGTGACCCTCAGATGACCAATAATAAGGTACTAATGTATTACCGTTTATAGGGATAATGTCGAATCCCCACCAAGTGTGATTTTGATTTATAGATGTTACAGGATGTGCCGAAATAAACACATTGTGTCCATATAATATTTTTTCAAAATGTTCTATTACAGCGTTATTCATTTCTTTTTGTGTTGTTTCTCTTTTGTTCGTTCCTCTTCAAACAAGTCTCTAAGTTTCACTATTCTATTACGTGCTCTTATGTAATCATATCCCAACTGGTCATTGGTAAGGTTTTCAATGGCTTCATCATAAGCTTGTATTGTGGACTTTATTTTTTTATCAATACCATCTTCTATGGCATCTATAAGTTTGGTTGACATTTCTTTATTTGTTTATGGCCTATTCTTACAATACGCTTTCCGGGTTTGCCAGTTTTTAGAATAGACCTACATTTATACTCTATAAAAAATACACATCCAAATAATGGTGGTAATACTGATATTTCGGCTGATTCAATTTTAAATTTACGCCTCCCCCATTGAACAATAGTATCTCTATCATATAATAGATGATCAACATTGTCGCTCACAAATTGAGTAGCATCAGCTTTAGCTTTTGCGTATATAGAAGCGATTTTTTTGTTTATTTCTTTTTCTGTCATGTTTTTATGGTATAAATTTTTCGTTATTGGATAATTTCTGTATCCAATAATGTGCAGTACCATTCTCTCTTAAATTATTCTCTCTAACACCATCTTCATATATGTATGTTTTCAATGGAAAGTTTGTTTTAGGATCAGATTGTAATTCCTCAACTTTTTTTATCAGTTTCCCTCTATCATTAGAAGCAGATATATTTTTCTGAAATCTGTAATAATCGTAACTTACATAAACTAACACATACATCTTAACATCGCTCATACTTACATATTATGATATATTCACAATGGTTTCCGACTATCTTGGGATAATAAATAATAAAAGTTACATATTGATGACGAAAAATTTAGTCTTTTTTAATAAGAAAGGTAATCCACTTAACTTCAATTACGATGAAGAAAATGATAAGTGGACTGGAAACCTACATTTTGATGAAGTATCAATAGGATTATTTGAATCAGATACCATCTACTTACTTGAAAAGCTTAAGGAAGACGGAACAGGAGACATTATATACGGACACCCAAGAATTAGCCCACTTACAGATATCGACCCAAAGGTTACTGCTAAATTAACCACTGAGGAACACGATTCATTCAAATTATTTACAGTTGATAATCCTTATTTACAGAATCCAATAATCAAGATTTCTAAAGACCCGATAAAATTACAATTTATTAAAGACCCGACCGATACTTATGATGCAGGTGATGATATAACAGTTACTTCTGCTAACGTGCCTGCTGCATTGCGTATTGATGTTGCTATAAATTCCATGACATCCGGTGCTTTTATAGATGTTATTACCCTTACTGATGAACTTGGTACTATTATAGAGATTGAGCTTTATGGTGAAATAGTGGGTGAGGATGAAAGATTACCTATTTTACTTTCTAATATGGGTGAAGCTATCCGTGCTGCTGATGAATTTATTTTCCGTTCCAGTGATATTAATGAAGATAGCCCCAATTATAAGCTTTTGAATGAAAAGCGTAAGGAATTTTTAATAGAACTTCACAATATAAAACCTTATTTATCTGCTTACAGGGGTATAGTCAATATTATTAAATTCTTTGGTTACTTTGACCTTACTCTTAAGGAATATTGGTATGACCCACACACGAAGGATTATAACTTTGAGGATGTCCGTCTTTATGAGACTGAAAAAATGGATGACCCTAATAACAACATGCATAAGTACCAGAAAACATCCTTGTTCGGTCTCTTTTACGATATTAATTCCGTTGTACCGGGCGAATTTGATGATCTCGGTTTGCCTGTTGTTGCAGATAATTTTGCTTACAGTAATGAAGAGGTTTTAATAAAATTATTTGGTCTCCGGAATTATATGAAGCGAAACGATATTGGTGGTGTTGCTGAAATTATAGATATAGTTGGTGAGATAACTTTTTTTAACAAATTTTCCTTTAATTTCTGGATAGATGAATCTCAGGAAATTGTAGTTGACCAACATATACAACCTATTTTTGATGCTGATGTAACTGATTCTTATATTAGGGATGTCCGGGATATAACTATGGACTTTTCACATTGTCCTCTTGATCGCCATATGGATAAGACTGACCGCATGTATCACCCTTGTTTTGTCGGTTATTTTGCTCCTTATTTTATGGATGACCCCGAATATCTTGACCAACCCGGAATAGATGTTGGTATGCCTGTTCAACTCACTAATCGTACTTTTGATTTAACATGGTCAGATTTTGGTCTCACTTGGAATGATACCTTACAATCTGAAATGCTTCCAACTTGGAAGACTGTTTCCCATATGAATCATTATGAAGTAGAATGGATAGTAGAGAAGGTAAAAACTTCTACAGATAAAAGAATTTGGAAATGGTCAGAACGTGGTACTGTCCCCGATATGAGAGTAATTGATTTAATTCTCCCATATAATGGTATATATACTGTTACTATTATTATATATGGTTGGGGTAATATAAACTCTAAATATACTAAAAAGGAATATCTCACTGCGGAGCTTAAAAACCCCGATTTGTCTGTGTTCTTTCGATATATAGATACCGATTTGCAACGTTGGAAAGATAACCCACTTACATGGTCTGCTATTAATTCGGAATGGATTAACCCGATATATGATAATAATGAGTTTTTGATGTCAGAGGGTGAGATTGATATTCGCACTTTCCATGTAGCAAATTATGAGTTTGTGGATGCACTCGGTATACCGGATGCTACTATTGAATCACCTACATGGAATGAACTTGCCAATGTCAAATGGAAGGATTACGCTTATGTCCGTTGGAATGATCTTGTACCGGATAGAGAGAGATTAGCCCAATTTTTTATAAACAAAATACTACCGGGTAGTCAAATACAAGTTGGAAGGGATGTATATAGTATACCCCTTGATATGAATATAGGTGAATATGAGAGATTAGCTCTAGCAATGAGTTCTGAAATAGGTGAAGATATAAGTAATTTCCAATACAATCCACGAATAAGAAAAGGACGAAAATATATTGATGCAGTATCTCTAGATGATGGTGATATAGGTAATAGGTATATAGGTGCTTGTGGTGGAGTAGGTATACAGGGTGAGAATAGGTTCAGCACATGGACTGAGGCCAAAACGGTCAAATGGGGAGAATTACCTATATATTGGCGAAATGCCGATACAATTGTCTATGCTGATGCACACCAAAACCCATTTACTTTAGATAATACGAAATCTTATAGAACACGTTTTGATATACCAGTGATGATCCCCCTCTATATGAATATAGATAATAGTCAGATGGCTGGGAAATCGCAAGTATACTGGACGATAATCGATGAATCAAGACATTACACCATTTTAGAGGATATTGAATCGCTTTATTTTGTTTATACCTTTCGACAAGAAGGGATATATAGTTTAAAGGCTGAAATCATCGATACTAACGGCAATAGAGATACTATTATTAAGTATGGTATGGTTCGGGTCTATAAAACTGATCGATTTAGATTATTACGCAAACTAAGTAGAGCATAATATGAAATTAAAACAAATTGATGAAACAACATTTGAGGAAACAATTATTGAGTTTCCTGATCGATTGATTGAATTGATCAGGAAGATAATGAATTCTATTGCTACTGAAACTGTGGAAATGACTGATGATATCCCACTTGACATAAAAGTAAAATCAGTTTTATCGGTTAACGAATTGATTGTTAAAAAAGATGATTCATTGACATTCGGTATAAACTTAGCTACTGATAGAATTTCCAGAGAACTTGGAGATAATTTATACATTGTAAATATTTCAAAATTTAATGAAAAATGAAGAGATTACTTACTATACAACAATTAAATGAGGCTAAGGATTATAAAACCGATATAGCCCATTTTAGTCTTACCGGGAAATATGAGACCGCTTCTTCTCCAGATAACAGTTATGATGGTCATTTCTCAGTTAGTCTATTCATGGGCGATCTGAAATGGGATATAAAGAAAGATCATCTCATGGAGTTGAAAAAGGAAATCGGTGATAAAGCTAATAGTTTGGTTTTTCCCGGATTCACTCAGAACAGAATAACCTATCTTTATATCTTTGAAAAGGATGTAGACAAGATATGGAATAAAACGGTTGAAGTTTTTAAGAAAATATTAATTAAATAGACATGGCTGTAACTATAACACTTGGTGATATTGAATTGAGAGACATTACATCGATTCATTCATATGCTTCTGGAAGGGTAGTAATCAATAAGAATTTTCAGAAAATTAAGGCCAATTTAGATATCATATCAGTTATACCGATTGAACAATTAAAGCTATTGGTATTTCCTGACCCACCACAAGTTGGTGTTGATTATATTATGAATTGGGGTGGTTCTAGCTATGATGTTATCCCGGCCACATTTAAGAATACAGGCACAAAATGGAAAATAGAAAGCGGTGATACCGTGAAAGTGCTCCCCGGATACCAATATATTGTACATGATAGACTTGATCTTGAAGGTATAATGGACTTGGAAGGTGAACTAGTTATAATTTAAGTTTTTCATGTTATTTGGTTTTAGGGTTTAAGGCTGATCGGAAACGGTCAGCCTTTTTTATATCTCTGTTTCTTGTTGTAAATCTTTAACTCTGTTTTTAATTTATTGAATCTTCCGGGAAAATAGGTGGTTGGTCTGGAAGCCGATCAATTTCTTCTATATTCTTTCTCTTAATATTATCTAGACTGTCTATCAAATTAGAATGTTTAGTCAATATGTTTATATAATCATTCTGGAGTTCCATATGGTTAACAGCTAACTCATTCAATTTATTAATTGCTGTAATAAATTGAATCTGTAATTCAACAAATTCCAGCTGGAGTTCCATATATTCCTCAGATTCCTTGATATGGAGTTCAACAGATTCCTCAGATTCCTTGATATATTCCTCAACACTTTGTTCTACGGGTGTCACAGCAACAGGTTTATCTTGTTGACATGATAAGAACAATAAAAGCAATAAAAATGGTATTAATTTATTCATATCAATTAATTTCTATAAAGTTTTCGGTTACTTGATTATCAAATAGGTATGTTCTACCGCCACTTTCGTTGAACAAACAAATAGCAATTTCATCCGGGCTATCACAATCACCCCGGTCATCACCTTCCTCATAAACAATATCAGGTTTGAACAGTACAACACCTTCTTCGTTTTGTACTTCATTTTTACACTTCCAACTCATATCTATATTTCTTATAATTTCCGTACCCATTTCAGATATACATTGTAGAAAATAGCATACTACTAACACTAATTGAAATCTTGGTAACCAGTTTCATTCTTTATCGTTTTTTATTAATTAATCCTGTTTAAGGAATGAAACTAGTTACCAAGATTTCCCGGAAAAAGGTATATTTCTTATATTGTTCAAATCCCCGGTCGAAATATGATATAAGAAAATATGTATGAGGGATGAAAATCGGATAAACAAGAAAATATTTTATGAGGGATTAATAATTGCTACTAGCTATGTTAAATTTTTTAAATTGTAACATATCTATATGTTTCAGAGTACATTCTTCCTTATTTGAGGATGTTGTGGTTGAAAGATCATATATCATTGTTCCACTTATATCATTTTTATCTGGTAATATATGAACAAATTTGATCATCATAGCACGTTCTTGGATAGTGTTTGTATTAACTACAAATATATCACCTTTTTTGAATGCAAAGTTGTTTTTTAATATTTTTACAAGTTTATTTTCTTTATTTATATTAGAAAAATCACAATTCATAACCAATTCTTTCATATTTTTCATATGGTTATCTACGTCTATATCAAGACATCTTGGTTCAGTTATGGTGGCTGTACCAAGATTATACCACCTATCATCACCCTTTATGATATGATATTTCCTACCATAAGTTCTTTTGGGGGTCTTTATGGACGATATATCAAAATCATCAATATTTATGTCTCCTTTTTTAATAACAGCATCTTTAATAGATAAATCTGGCATATTTTGTCTAATCCAACTATCGTCTTCACCTTTTTTGTACGCATTATCTAATAAATTATTACACACTTTACATCGTGTCTTTTTACCATCTCTATTTTTGGTTGAACTACCAAATCCATCAACCTTTTTTATGTGACCACATGTGAGACATATACGCATATCCAAATCCATCAACAATAAATTGATTTTGGCTGCTGCATCATCTAATGCTTTTTTATTATTGATGTATCCATTGATCTTATCCAAACATTTGGTACATTTATCTGATAACCCGGATTCAGTATTGAAATTTATTTTGAATTCTCGCAATGATTTATTTTTATTGCAACCAGTACATATTTTCTTACCAGTCAGTGATGGTAGTTTATAATCATGTAAATATTGTTGTCTATGCGGACTCGACAATTCTCGTATATTATCGAGAACCCAATCCATCATATTAGCTCTTCTACCTTTTTTAATTAAACTTCTACAAGTTTTACAATTATGCGATAATTTATTTTTGGAATTATCATCTTGGTAAAAATCATCAATAGATTTAACATATCCACATGTACTACACTTTTTGAGTTCAACCTTGAAAAAGATATCATTTATATGAGTTGCTAATTCCCTCTTTTTGGTTAAATCGCTCTTGATACCTTTCTTAGCTAAATCTCTTGATATTTTTAAACAAACTTTACATGTTGTTGTTATACCCTCTTTCCTAGACGAATCAGTTTCAAATCCTGTACGTGGTTTTATATCGCCACATTTTTGACATTTTCTAGATGAATCATCACACACATCACATAATCCAGATTCACAAAAATCTTCCCTTGGTTTTATTTCCTCACATCCCGGACATATTTTTTTACCAAGCTTCGCTAACTTCTCGTCTAGATTATCCTCTATGGGTATATTGAAATCCATCATATTAATATTATTCGATTTTCCTGTCGTTTGTTTTTATTGATTATATTCTGGAACAACATCCTATATTCATCGGTATAAGCCCTGAGTTGCATATCAGTTATGTTGTCTTTAATCTTTTGGATATTTTCATCAGAGATATCCATTTCAAATATATGAAAAATGGCTTCTGCAAGCGGTCTGTATATTTTAAAGTCCATATGTTTAGCAAGATATTCCGTGAAATCTAATCTCTTGATATAATCTTCTCTAAACATAAGGTCGCCATCAATCACATAATCTATTCTCATACTATCTTTCAGTCTTTTACCATCTTCATCGGCTCTATAATTAGTAGCAACTGTAAGTATGATGTTTCGTGAGATTTTTTTATATTTATACTCCATCTCTTTTAACAAAACATATTGTGGGAGACCTTCTGATGCATATGATGATATCCAATCTTTACCAGCAGTAGTGTGTTGGGCTTTATTTAGCAATCTGGATGCTTTTATAGCCTCATCTTTATTTTTTATGCTTTTCTCGATTTTATATTTGACTGGCGTACCTGATTTCTTACATGCTTCGAATCTATGTTGACCACCAACTATCCAAAGAATATCGCCATCCTTCCAAATGGTTATTTCGCTACCAGCTATGTAGCCCAATTCCCGGAAACTATGTACTAAATCGGAAACTTTTTTAGGATTTATTTTTCTATTCTCCAATAAAAATCTAAATTTAGTATAATCAGATTCAATATAAGTTGGGGAATCATTATATGCTATTGATTCTTGTGATATCGTTTGAACCGGATTGGTATGTTTAACCATTTTCCTAGCTATTTTTATATCAGGTTCATCAGAAATCCAAGAGAAGATAATCTTCTTTTTATATGATCTCCTAACTATATAACTATTATCAATCAACCATTTGAAGGTGTTGAATAACATATTATGTGATTTCAAAAAATCCTCAATTGATTTCAGATTGTTGGTATCACACATTTCCTTGAGATCAATCAAGGCATTCAACATAGATTCATCTGTATCTTTACTATGTAATATTTTTACGGATGGGTTTGAATATGGTTTTATAGTTTTTATTTCTGTATATAGATGTTTGGCAAAATCCATCACTGGTTTAGTAGTTGACCACACCCATTTACCATCTTCTTTACATATATAATGTTCTAAAATAAGTTTACGAACGTGGTCGTGGATATTGTTATTATCAAAGAAATCATCCAAGGAGAATTCATCACCATCTATAACTTTCTTATAGAGTTCCCGGAGATATAGGAATATCTTATATTCCCTTTCTGATATTTTTAGCTCCTTTAATGATTTTATAGTTTTTTCATCTGCACCGAAATAATAAAGCTGAGGATGTTTTTCATCATGTTTCAACAAAATATCAGCAACTTGCTCCGGTGTAAATTCTTCGTCCATCCATTCATAATTGGGGTTTTCATTGCCTCCCGGATTGATTATGATACACTTTAATAGTGTGCCTACCTGATGGCCTATATCATTTTGTTCGCACCAAGCACTCAATGAATTCAGTGCTAAATCACCATCCAATATAGATTTTAATGCTGTGATTTTTTCGATGTAAAAATCTCTTGTATACATACCAACAACGTTTTATTACATACTGATATTATTATATCTTGGTTATAAGGGTTTCAATAATACAACTTACCTATTGACTTGGCTTCTGTTATTATATTCCGGGCTGTTTCGATATTGATTGGATAC
>Ga0307422_1000741_pt1 | contig 17570 bp, 17 predicted proteins | sample SalMarWE160290MG_FD_202153 | JGI IMG/M metagenome (GOLD analysis project Ga0307422, IMG submission 202153) | Salt marsh sediment microbial communities from the Plum Island Ecosystem LTER, Massachusetts, United States - WE1602-90 | ecosystem: Environmental > Aquatic > Marine > Intertidal zone >...
TATTTTCTCTTGAAAAGGTTAGCCAGGCTTATGCTTTTTGTTTTTTCGCCGTGAAGCACAATTATTCTCTCAGGTTTAGGTCTCAACCTATGGATGTAATTGACAAGCTGTCTCCTGTCCGAGTGTCCAGAAAATCCCCTGACTGATTCAACCTGCATTTCAACTTTCATAACTTCCATCTTTCCGTTGCTGTTTATGAGGGGGACGTCAGCTAAGCCCTTCTGGACTCTTGATCCCATGGTTCCCTCAATCTGATAGCTGACAAATATTATCGTGTTCCGCTTATCCCCTGCTAAACGTTTGAAATAATCGATCACAGGTCCTCCCTCCAGCATACCTGAGGTCGCCAAGATTATACACTGGTCTCCCTCCACAATCTCTTCCCTTGCGCTAGGATGCTCGACAATGGTGAAGTAGTCCGATTGGAAAGGATTGATTCCCTCATAAAGGATGCTGTTTCGAACTTCTTTAGCCAGATATTCAGGATATGCAGTGTGAATCGCAGTTGCCTCAGAGATCATGCCTTCCACAAATACCGGAGCCTCCTTTAATAGTCCTCGTCGCATATAATCGTCAATAATCAACATGATTTCTTGGGCTCTTCCCACTGCAGGAACTGGAATCAAAACTTTGCCTTCCCTATCCATGGTCTCATTAATTATTGTTGTAATGCGTTGTTCTGATTCTGCTCTTGTGGGCATAATGTCTCCAGGAGCCCCGTACGTACTTTCCGTTATTATTGTTTCTACTCTCGGAAACATGGAAACGGCAGGCTCAAGAAGCATTGACTTGCCGAATTTGTAATCCCCAGTATAAACCAGATTGTGGAGTCCCTCGCCTATATGAAGATGAATTAGCGATGCGCCGAGAATATGCCCGGAATTGTGTAGAGTCAAACGAATATCTGGAGCTATATCAGTTACAGAACCGTATCGCAGAGGAATAGTATGCATTACTGTGTCTCGTACGTCCTTCTGACCGTAAGGAGGCATAATTCCCTGTTTGTTTGCAACATCTAGGTAATCCAGCTGAAGCAGGGTCATGAGGCTTGAAGTGGGAGCCGAACAGTAGACTGGTCCATCGTAACCATACTTGAAAAGAAAGGGAAGAAATCCGCAGTGATCTAGATGAGCGTGACTTATAACCACGGCATCTAGGGCGTCTAGATCAAACTGGGGCATGTCCAATCTTGGAAAGGCTCTTAGGGAACTTGTAGACCCTGGGTTGATGCCGCAATCCAACAAAACATTGCTTTCTCTTGTTTGAATAAGAATCGCTGATCTTCCTACTTGACGGAAGCCGCCCAAGGCGGTGAGGCGTACATCTCCAGATTCGTATACTGGGGGTCTAAAAATTCGTTCGCCAATTGCCCGCAGTATCCTCTCTCGTTCCTTGCTTTCTGAGTAAAGAAAATGTCGCATGTGAGCAATGATTTTGGAGGGTATGGGTGGGCTTCTTAGAATTCGGGGTCGCCAATGTGTCTGTTTAATGATTTCTTGCAGGACCCCTCCGTTTTTTCCAATAACAACTCCGGGCTTTTTTGCTTCTATGATAACTTCTCCGAGGCTTGGGTCAAAGTTTATGTTCGTTATCTCGGCTTCTGTGGAGACAATCTCGTTTATGATTCTTTCTGTGTCCCTTTCTTTGGCTCTTATAGAAGGGTCGGAACGCACAACTATCCTCTTTCTGATCAGCTTAACTATATCTGCAATTATGTAACTTTGCTCAACTAGAACCTCAGGCTTTTTGGTGTAAACCGCAAGAGCTGGTCCCTCAAACTCTATGCGAGTGACTTCAGCCTCCGGAGGAATATTCTCCATTATGTGTTGGCTTATATCCACTTGCTCTTTCCCAGATGATTTCAACGCCTTATTATCGCTCCTCAGGAGCCCCCTAGAATTCCCTTCTTTTCTTCAGTGCTGAGTGAACGATAACCTTCTTCTGTTATGACCGCTATGTCAAAGTTGTTTCCGCTTGCTATGTCTCTTTTCATAGCTGAGTCAACAGCGCGCACAACCACAGGCAACACGTCCTTTATTTGGGCGCCTTCCTTGTATTTGTCTTCCAAAACTCCGTAAGCTATGGGAGAACCTGAACCTGTAGCGACACATTTCTCTTCTGTGAGGCTACCGAAAGGATCTAAAGAGAAAACGTGAGGTCCTGTAGTGTCAACTCCGCCAACGAGAATCTGTGCGATTAACGGTGCTAAACGGGCAGAAAAGAGGAGGTTTGCGACTAGGCGGGATGCAGATTTTATTGGGATTGGTCTGCCGTTGTTTAGTTTATAGAGTTTTGCGTTCACCTTGAGTATTTCAACCACACGTTGTGCGTCGGCGACGCTGCCTGAGATGGTCATGCCAATGTGGTCGTCTATCTGGTAAATTTTCTTTCCTTTTTTGTGGGCTACGAAGTATCCCATTGTCACACGGGTGTCTGAAGATAGGATAACGCCGTCGGTGCAAACGACGCCCACTGTTGTTGTTCCTTTTAATGCTAATTTCTCAATAGATTCATGCATTTTTGTGTCCCCCGAAAATTGATATAGCGCAGAATGACTCGGGAGAAGTCAGAGATGTATATACTTCCCTGACGTATTTAAAAACATTTCGAAACTAGGTTCTGTTAAGTCTTCGTCACGTTTGACCTTTTTGAAAGGCTGTTAACCATCGGCACGTTCCACGAAGAGTCACTATGGCTTCACGAAGAGCCTCTATAATCTTGACAGTCTTAGAATTTTTTGATATTGCTTATAATTAAAATAGGTGAAAACTTGACTGAAATTCATACCCATTTTTTTAGTAAGTTCTTTCTTTGTTGGGTAACGAGAAAATATTTCAATTGTTGCTGGGTCAAGACGCACAAAATGTTTGTAAACAGACCTTCGTTTATCTTTTAACGGAATTTCTTCTTTAGTTCCTTTGAGAGTAGCTTGTCCAAAAATTTTTGTGTCAAACGAAAAGAGCATTATTGAACCAGAAGGTGCATCTCTAAGTGACTTTTTTCTGAAATAGCAAACTGGATTGGGTTCATCTTGTTTGTCTCTTAGCCATCTTACCGCTTTTCCCATGTCCTTATGGTCAAAAGCTTCATCTTCTTCAGAGAGAGAAAAAACAAAGAATTTCTGTTCAGTCAAAATTCATCCCTTAAATAAAGAGGGAATAAGAATTTTAAGGTTTTGTGGCTCTTACTTGTTGTTTTTACTTGCGTTTTGGATTAGAGTTTTCCACTTGTTCTTACCTTATATCTGTATTCCGCATGCTTCGGCTGGAGTCTTACCCTCTAAGCCTTCATGTTCTCTGGATGTAGTTATGATAAATTTGGTAACCTGTGAGTATCGGCGTATCCTTTTTCTTCAATCCCACTTACTTTTTCGCGGTCTCTGATTTCTCTGTTTAATCGTTCCCGAAACTGCATTATATATTATCCTCATCAAACGTCTTAAGTGTAGGAAACCTGAAACTTAATAGGGAGCTATTAATCATATCCGTGATTGCATTGAAAATGCAGTTACATCGAATGCAGCTTCCAAGGGAAGTTGTAGTTGGAAAAGAAACTTTACCGCTTTTAAGCGAGATTTGCAAGAGGTTAGGCTTTGACGAATCTGCGCTTGTAGTGACTGGTCCAGATACCAAAAGTATCGCAGGTAACAGGGTTATCGATCTGCTCAGTGACAAGAAAATGGATGTTAACTATCTTGTTGTGAATTCCTCTACCCTGTGGGAAGTCCGGGCTGTTGAAGAAAGAATTCGGGAATTAAAACCTCAGGTTGTTCTCGGCGTAGGCGGGGGAACCAAAATTGATGTTGCGAAGCTGAGTTCTACGCGTCAGGGAATCGCTTTCATAAGCGTGCCGACAACCGCCTCCCACGATGGTATTGCGAGTCCTGTGGCGGCTATAAAGGGGTTGAAGAAGCCTTACTCGGTGATGGCTCAGTCTCCTATGGCTATAGTAGCAGACACAGATGTGATTATTAACTCAGATTATCGTTTCACTGCAAGCGGATGTGGAGACCTCGTGTCCAAGTTCACGTCTGTTCGAGACTGGGAACTAGCCTACAAAATAAAAAATGAATACTATGGGGAATACGCAGCAAGTTTGGCTCTCATGAGTGCACGGCTTATTACGAAAAACGCTGATGTAATCAAGCCTGGAGCAGAGGAGGGTCTTCGCCTTGTTTTGGAGGCTCTGATAAGCTGTGGGGTTGCTATGAGCATCGCGGGAAGCAGCAAACCTTGCAGCGGTTCAGAACATCTATTCAGCCATTCTCTTGATCTGATTGAACCGAATGGAGCCCTGCATGGAGAACAGTGTGGCGTGGGAACAATAATGATGGCTTATCTATATAACACAGATTGGAAAGGCATCAAAGACACGCTTCAAAAAGCCGGGGCTCCCACAACAGCTGAAGAACTTGGCTTAGAACCCGAGTCTATCATAAAGGCTCTGGTGCAAGCCTGTAATATTCGCCCCGAACGTTACACAATTTTGGATGAGAAAAAACTGGATTACGCTTCTGCCAAGAAACTCGCCAAGGTCACCGGCGTGATCTCCTAGATTGCGCGCGTAAATTCTATTTGTTCTTAATCTAGACCTTGATGTGTGAACTGAAAGAGGTGCGTGTGCCCGATGATTAGCTAAGTAGATGCGCAAAAAATTTATAACAATTATAACAAAAGTAACAAATGTCATGTATAAGACATGTGCTATTTGTTATTGTATCTTGCTTTAGGGGAGTATCGAATGGAGTAAACTGTTCCTGAGCTGACTAAACTGCTGAATTTGTTGTGAACAACAGCAATGGTGTTGTAGCCTCTCATTGGGCTGTTTTTGGGTTCAGTCTGTTTGAGTATGTTTGTGAAGCTTTTGCCAATTCTTTTATGCGTTTTTTTGGGACTTGGGGTTCCAAATGTCATCCACCCTCTTGAGTATGGTTTCGTTTGGTTACATTCTAATTGTATGTATATTTCATATATTTATAGTTTTGTATGAATCAGAATCCAGATATATAAACGATATGACTGTGAATCTGGGCCGTCCAAACATTCCCGCCTTCACTCCAGTTTTTATGGATCGAAAACGGGCTAACTCAGGAATGTTTCATGTTTAGTTAAGAGTGTTAATGATTGCTGTTGCATGTGTGTTGGTATCTATGCTTATTTAAACGTGTCTCGTGGATAATTATGGAAAAGGAGCCGTTTTTGGTAGCTAACGATATATCTGCATGTTAACAACAGTTATTTCGTTCTTTTATAGTAGATTTCGACTGGGTGTTAGAATTTGATCTCATGGAAGTATTCTTTCGAGAAAATAAGCAATGATTTGGAATTAGCTAGGAAAAAGAAGCAGGCTCTTGACGATCTTTACAATTCAGGCAGAATTTCGGCGTCTACATATGAATCCCTTGACAACGAACTTACTACCATCATCTCCGACATCGAGATGCGCCAGAAAATGCTAGCCGACAATCTGGCCTCAAAAGTAGATGACCTCGAAAAGCAGATCGGTACCTTGGAAATATTTCTCGCCAACTCTGAAATCCAGTATGTTGCAGGAGAGATTGACGAAGAGTTACACGCTAACGAAAGTAACGCTTTCTCAAATGGCCTAAACGCCTTGAAACAACAGTTGATTTTCCTCAAGGAGGCAGTAGACAGCCTTATGCCAGAAGCTACAGTGCCAATACCCCCACCCGCACCAGTAGAAGATGTGACGATGCAACTCACTGAAGGTGTCTTTGAGGAAACTGCTGAAATCTTCGTGGATGCTGCTGTTGAGGCTCCTGTCGAAGTGCCAGTCGAGACGCCCGTTGAGGCTGCTGTTGAGGTTCCTGATGTTCCTGTTGTAGCTGTTGTCGAGGAGACTATTGAGGAGACGTTAGAGGTTCCAGTCGAAGTGCCTGTTGAGGCGCCAATTGAAGAGACTGTCGAGACTCCAGTTGAGGTACCAGTTGAGGTACCAGTTGAGGCTACTGTTGAGGAAGTAGTTGAAGAGACAATTGCCCCTTCTGTTGAAATTCCCCTTGAAGAAGAGACCTTAGAGGCTCCCTTTGAGTCTGTGGTTGAGGCTCCTGTTGAAGTGCCAATTGAGATGCCAGTTGATGTTCCCGCTGAGGTTGCTGTCGAAGCTCCTGTTGATGTGCCGGTTGAGGCTACATTTGAGGTTCCTGAGGCTCCTGTCGAAGAGACAATCGAGACTCCAGTTGAAGAGACCATTGAGGCTCCTGTCGAAGTGCCAGTCGAGACGCCCGTTGAGGCTGCTGTTGAGGTTCCTGAAGTGATGGTTGAGGAAGCAGTTGAGGAAACAAGTGTTCCTTCTGTTGAGGCTCCTGAGGTTCCAGTTGAAGTTCCTGAAGTGATGGTTGAGGAAGCAGTTGAAGAGATGATTACTCCTTCTGTTGAGGTTCCACTTGAAGAAGAGACAATAGAGGCTGCTGTTGAAGAGGCAATCGAGGTTGAACCCATGTTTGACGAGTTAACGATCGAAGAAACCCTAGAAACACCGGAAGCTGAAATATCCGAAGTAGTTGAGGTAACCGCGGAAGAGACTGTTGAAACGCTTTCCACCGAAGAAGTAACCGCGGTTGAAACCCTGCCTGAAGCACCAGTAGAAGAGATATTGACTGTAGAAGAGGCGCCTTCTGAGGAAGTCTTTGAAGAGTCCGATATTGCAGAGAATACAGCTGAAACAGGTAGTGAGGAAGCTCTAACTGAAGAAGAGGCTCCAATCGAAGAAGAGGTTGCAGACGAAGAATCAACTAGCGAAGAAACATACGAAAGCTACTAAACAGCTAAAGAACCAATCTTTTTTCCAAATCCTAACCCTTTCTTTATCCCTTTTTTCTTCCACAGAAAACCTGAACCACCGATACAAAAACCCGCATAGTTCTTGTCAAGAAACCTTGACTAAACGTATCATTTGTTTGGTCAAGAAAGGTTGACAAAAAAGTTCTTAACTGAAACTATTAAACTATATTCAGGGGAGAATAAATGCCGCCTAAAAAGCTGTTTCTTTCAAGCACAGTACTTATTGTTTTAATCACTTTGCCTTTAATCGGTTCTGTTGGAGCATCTTCGGAGTTGTGGAGCCAAACTTATGGAGGAGAGTATGGTGACATTGCTTATTCGTTGGTGGAGATGTCTGATGGAGGATACGCCATAGCGGGGGTCACAAGTTCCTTTGGTGCTGGACTCTCAGATTTTTGGTTGGTTAAAACCGACGAATACGGCATTCCAGAGTTTCCATCATGGGTTATTCTGCCTTTGCTTCTTGTGGCAACCTTGGTGGTTATAATCTACAAACAGAGACTGCCCAAACCATCAAGCGCCTAACAATTAGTTTGATATTTTCTTTAAGCCCACAAAGCACATAAAGTTAATTATGTTATTTTTGTTGTTGTGTGGTTGGCTATGTGGATACGTAACCTTTATGAATGGTGGCTGAGGCTAAAACTCAGCAGAGAAGCCTGTTAAGGAAGGATATGTGTGCCTATTCAGAAAAGCGACTTCATCGTTGTTGATTACACTGGTAAAGTTAAGGAGACAGGAGAGGTTTTCGACACCACCTCCGAAGAAACCGCAAAAGAGAACAAACTCTACAAAGAAGGAGACATCTACGAGCCAAGACTCGTGGTAGTCGGAGAAGGCTGGATGCTAAAAGCCCTAGATGAAGCCTTTCTCACATTCAAAATCAGAAAAAATGAATCTGTTGAAATTCCGCCAGAGAATGCCTTCGGACAACGGGACCCAGAAAAAGTGAAGCTTATTCCCCTCAGGCGATTGATAGCCCGCGGAATAAACCCTAAACTGGGAGCACAGATTGAATATGACAAGAAACTTGCCACGGTGAGAACCATGGGCTCTGGAAGAGTAACACTTGACTTTAATCCGCCGTTGGCTGGAAAAACTTTGGTTTATGAGGTTTCCGTTAAGAAGAAACTTAAAACTGCTGAGGAAAAAATTTCTGCTCTTATTCATCGTCGAATACCTGCAGTTGAGGCTGAAAAGTTCGCCTTCAAAGTTGGAAAAGCAAACGTTACAGTGAACATGCCTGATGAAGCCCTTTACGTGGAGGGTATACAGCTGGCAAAAAGAGGCATTGCCCTGGACATACAACGGTTTCTTTCCGAACTAACAACCGTCAAGTTTGTTGAAACCTTCACAAAGCCGGGAGCTGCTCCACAACCCAAGAAGAAAACCAAGAAGAAAACCAAGAAGAAAACCAAGAAGAAAACCAAAAAGGAAACCACAAAGAAGGCGGAAAAGAAAAGCAAAAAGAAAGCTGAAAAGAAAGGTGCGAAAGAAACCAGTTAACCGCCCATTTTGACTGTTAAAATAAGGTAACCTACCGCGTTTCTTTTTTGGCTTTGTATATTCTTGTAGTGTTGTCATTTAAGGGGCAGACTATGCATTGGCTGTTGTCTATGTTTGGGTCGGAGAGTGCACATAGTTTACACATAAGTCCTCTTTTTCTGATTATTTCGCAGACTATGCAAAGCTTTTCCGCAAGTTCATATTTAGTCATTTCACCATTAGCCAACGAGAAAACCGTTTCCTTGAGAACAGGCTGAGCCTCCTCCACTTCTCTAACCTCAAGAACTGCGCCTCTGCAGTGTCTCGTGTATTTGCTCACAGCAGTTTGGGTGACACCTAAAAGTTGAGCCACCTCTTTTTGTTTAAGCCCATAGGATTGCGTCAGTTCTCTTGCTATGGCTGATCGAATGGCTGGAATAACCGATTTAACTGCAACTTCGCAGGGAAGAAGCATACTTCTTTTCACCATTATATTGTTGCTGTGCCAATGTATATAAGAATGACGTATGTCATATTAACTTGACACTAACACATCACAGTTCCGTAATTCACTAGAATCAATCACTACATTACATACTGCCAAAAATAAAACTCAGCATCCTCTCTTTTTCAACAAGAGAATCAATCATCAAATCCGGATTCTCTTCCAGAAGTTCTTCCCTACTGTAGGCTCCCGAAGACACCGCTATACACTTCATCTTTGCCGCTTTGGCGGCTCTTACCCCAAAAATGGAATCTTCCACAACTACACAATCTTCCGGCTTGACCCCCAACTTCGCTGCAGAAACAAGAAAAACTTCAGGGTCAGGTTTCGGACTGAAAATTTCATCCGCCGAGACAACAACATCAAAATACCCTCCGATTCTCTTCTCCGAAAGTAACTTGTCAACAACTTTTCGGCTGCTCATTGTTGCCAACGCAATCTTTGTTTTTCCATGTAGCGCCTCCAAAAGTTCAGTGACTCCATCAAAGAGGCTTACAATATCGGCGAGTTCTGCCTGAATTCTGATTTTTTCTTTAGTAAGCTTTTCCAGCGTCAAAACATCGAGTCTTATGTGGCATTCTCTGAAGGCTTCTATGATTGTCTTCTTTGTTCCGATGCCCATCCGCCTCTCTATAAACTCGTCACTAACCACGCAACCAGCTTTCCCCAAGACCTTCTGGAAGGACTGCACTACCGCCTTCTTAGTATCCGCGAGGGTTCCGTCCCAGTCAAAGATAACTGCTTTAACCATCAGCATCCCAATTCATGAAATCGAGTTGCTTATCTTTCCAGAATGAAAGGCTTCTCATGGGAAATCTTCTTGGTTGGGATGCGGTCAACCAGCATTTTTTCGCCAAACTTCCCAGTTATCCCAATGGGGTTAAGATTCTCGGCTAACAGAACTGATGAGTCAAGTTTTTGTGCGCTTCTAGAAAAAATCTTGTACAATATGTCTCCTTTTGCAACCTTGTCTCCAAGTTTCTTTCTCAAAAGAACTCCTGCGCCCCGATTTTTGGGAGCCCCAGCCTCTCTTGCTATCTGCGCCATAGCCCTGTTGTTGATCCATTGGACCCTGCCCTTCTCCTCTGAACGAATCTCCGCTGTTTCGTTTCCAACCTCTATGTCCTCAGGTTTCACATCAGGGTCGCCGCCTTGAGCAGCAATTATCTCTCTGAGCTTTTTCTCGGCTTCACCTGATTTGAGGATGCCTTTTGCTTTTTGTGTGCCATCGTTGACTCCCATCATTTCAAACAGTAACCCCGCCAAACTAACAGCCTTGTTCACCAAGTCTATGGGACCTTCACCCATCAGCGCCAAAAGCGCCTCCTTCGCCTCAAGAGCTGGGCCTATAGCATATCCGATGGGTTGTTCACCAAAAGTCACTGCACACTGAATATGCATATCCAATCTTTTACCTAATTCTATGAACTCTTGTGCTAGGGCATGGGCTTCTCCGATAGTCTTGATCTTTGCGCCTCTACCCGTAGGTATGTCTACCACAACATAGTCTGCACCTATCGCCTTCTTCTTACTCATAATCGAAGGCAAAAGAAGCGGATCAATAGAAAGGGGATACTCAACTTGGATGAAAAGGTCATCCGCCGGAGCAAGATCAAGCGCCCCACCCCAAGTTAAGCAAGCATTAGTTTTTTCCACCACGCTCCACATCTCTTCACATGTCAGGTCAACAGGACACAAAACCTCAACTCGGTCTGCTGTGCCCGCCGGAGAAGTTATCGCCCGAGAGGACGTTTTAGGAATCGTGAAACCAGCAGCTGAAACTATGGGAATCACAAGTAGGGTGGTTTTGTCTCCTGGCACTCCGCCTATGCTATGTTTATCCAAGATGGGACTTTTGCCGAAATCTATGGTTCGTCCTGTTTCCACCATAGCCTTTGTCAGTGCTTCGGCTTCGTCCATGCTGGTTCCGCGAATGTAGAGGCTTGTGACAAATGATGCTAGTTCAATGTCACTCAGGTGCCTTTCAACCACATCCATTACTATCATCTTAATCTCTGGAGCCAGAAGTCTCCGTCCCCTAAGCTTGTCGCGTATGTATCCGAGGGATTCAGGTCTTTCAGCTGGCCGAACTTGCACCATTTCCCCTTCTTGGGCTTTCAGTTTGTCCTGAACCTCTTCGTAGATACCCAACGTTTTTTTAGGAAAGTCTGTGGCTACGTTAGCGATGGCAATTACGTTTTGTTGCTTGTATGTGATCTCAACTCTGTCAGAGGAGTGAATCCCTAGGCGGCTTGCATACTCGTCATCTATTACTATTATCTGTTTTCCGCCCGCCCTTATTCCCAAAAGCTTAACCCTGAACTCCATAAGCCCTCCCCAACCGTTAACCTATAACTTATCACAAGTATAATATTAGCTGACTAGATACTAAAAGGGGTGTTGACGACATTGAAATACGTCGATTTTGTTGACCGCTCTTACAAACCAAAAACAACTGATGTAATCTGCGACTTCTACGTCGAACCAGAAGACATCAGTTTTGTGGAGGCAGCTGGAGGAGTTGCCGCCGAAAGCTCCATAGGAACATGGACAGAACTTACCACCACAAAACCTTACGTGGAAAAGCTTGCTGCCCGCGTCTTCAGCATCAACGGAAACAACTTCCAAGTAGCCTATCCAATTGAGCTGTTTGAACCCGGCAACATGCCTAACATCTTGAGTAGCGTGGCTGGAAACGTCTTTGGGTTGCGTGCACTCAAGAACCTGAGGCTCAACAACATTCATTTGCCCCGAGAACTTGTTCGAAGCTTCAGGGGTCCCAAGTATGGTGTAACTGGAATCCGTAGGCTGTTGAATGTTCAGGATAGACCCTTAGTTGGGACAATTATCAAGCCGAAACTAGGATTGAAAACGATGGATCATGCGAAGGTAGCCTATGATGCTTGGGTTGGCGGATGCGACATCGTGAAAGACGACGAGAACCTTAGCAGTCAAAGCTTCAACCCCTTCGATGACCGTGTTGTGGCAACTCTTGAGATGCGGGATCGAGCTGAAGAGGAAACTGGAGAAAAGAAGGTGTACATGGCTAACATCACTTCAGAAACAAAAGAGATGCTAAAGAGAGCACAGTTTGTTAAAGACCACGGCGGAAAATACATGATGATTGACATTCTGACCTGCGGCTTCTCTGCGTTGCAAACAGTACGGGAACAGGATTTTGATCTGGTGATTCATGCCCACAGAGCCGGACATGCAGCCTTCACCAAAAACCCTAAACATGGAATCTCGATGAGGGTTATCGCAAAGGTTGCGAGAATCATTGGTGTGGATCAACTTCATGTCGGCACAGTTGTGGGGAAAATGTCTGAGACCCGAGAAGAGGTTTCGGAGAACTGCGAGGCACTAAGAACAGACTTGTATGGTTTAAATGAGGTGTTACCTGTTGCGTCCGGCGGTCTTCATCCCGGTCTAGTGTCCTCTCTAATGGATTTCTTTGGGAAAGATTTTGTGATTCAGGCGGGAGGAGGTATTCATGGGCATACTGAAGGAACAGTCTCTGGTGCTAAGGCTATGAGGCAAGCTGTGGACGCGACAATGCAAGGCGTATCCTTGAAAGAATATGCTGAGACTCATGAAGAATTGCGGGCAGCTCTAGAAATCTGGAAGTAGGCAAGTTCTTCATCAATTTTGGTTTATGTTTTTTCGGTTTTTTTCAATGCATTTACTCAAGATTTATAATGGGTTAACGAACATACCTGTGCTTTTGGGATAAAAATGGAAATACAGGAAATTGCACGATGGGCTTACATCATCTTTGTTGTGGTAGCAGTGTTGGCTGGACTTATTCTTGGTTATTCAGCGTATGACTTATATGTATTAACGCCAACTGACCCTCCAGCTAATTGGGCTGAGAACATCAAAACGAACGATGGATCTGTCCTGTTTGCCATGCTGATCGTGGGAATTGTTGTTGGGCTTACAAGCATCACCCGAAAGGAAGTGAGTGCTTTCCTTATAGCGACGATTGCTCTACTGGTGGCGTCTGCTGCAAACGTGTGGGCAGGCTTATGGTACCTTCATCCTCTGCTCTTCTTCTGGGCTTCCGCCATCCTATTATACATTGTGGCTTTCGCGGCGCCGGCAGCTGTGCTAATATCAATCAAATCGGTTCTTGTCATGGCAAAAGAGAAGTAGCAAATGCTTCTCTTCCCCAATTTTTCTAAGATTTCAAGCGTAAAAGATGGAAAAATTTGCTGTGGATATGTTGCCTGTATTTTTAATGCTAAACTGTTGGTTGAGGTTAGGGTGCGAAGGTTTTCGGAACATGGATTTTTTCGGCTTTTTTATCTGTGAAAATCCCTAAGCTTGCGTATCTGTCTGCGCTGTCAGGTAAGACTGTGACAATGTTTTGCCCCTTTTTCATTCTTCTTGCAAGTTGTACAGCTGCGTCTACATTAGCGCCTGAGGATATGCCTGCGAAGAGTCCCTTCTCTCTTGCTAGTAGTCGGCTCCAATTCACTGCGTCTTCGTCTTTAACGTTTATCGCCTCATCAATAAGGGATTGGTCCACGATGCTCGGAATGAAACCGTCGCCGATACCATCTATTCTGTGTTCACCCGCTTTTCCGCCAGTAAGTTCTTGAGAGCCTGCTGGCTGAGCCGCCACTATCTTTACATCAGGATTTACTTCCTTCAAGGCTTTACCCACTCCCATGAGGGTGCCTCCTGTGCCTACCCCAGCCACGAAGGCGTCAACCCACCCCCCTGGAACCTGCTCAATGATTTCTTTGCCCATTATTAGCCTGTGAGCTTCCACGTTGTCGTAGTTGTCGAACTGGGCTGGCATCCACCAGCCTGACTGTTTAGCTAGTTCCTTTGTTTTGTTGACTGCCCCTTTTAGTCCCTGATCTGCGGGGGTCGATACAACTTTTGCGCCATAGGCGTGCATAAAATTGCGTCTTTCCTCGGTCATGCTTTCACACATGACAATGACTACTTTGTATCCTTTAGCTGCTCCTGCCATGGAGAAGGCTATGCCTGTGTTGCCGCTTGTGCCTTCGACAATCGTGTATCCGGGTTTTAGGTCTCCTCGTTTTTCGGCTTGTTCAATCATGTATTTGGCTATTCTATCTTTGATGCTTCCGCTTGGGTTCACGTATTCTACTTTTGCGTAGAGGTTTGCTTCGAAAGTGCTGAATACGCCTTCTGGGCTGTTCAGTTGAATAAGTGGCGTGTTTCCCACGAAATCTAGAACTGACTTTGCCGCCATTGTGCAACCATTCCTTGAACGCTGAAAATTCGTTATTCTATTAAAACTTTCGGTTTTTGTTTCTAGTAACTTGTTACTTCTAATCCCGACATCTAATTCACCGAAACTTAGAGATTCAAGTAGACCCTAAATAGTTGGTACATCAACTAAAGAGACGAGTGAAGCATTTGGTTAAGTCCAGTAAATTATTGGTTTTAGAGAGGATGCACAGACGAAAGATAAGTTTCGCTGGTTTTCCAACTCCTCTGCAGAGAATGCCTAACCTGTCTAAGGTTCTGGGTGGTCCAAGCCTCTTCGTTAAAAGGGATGATATGACTGACTTAGCCTTTGGAGGCAACAAAGCAAGAAAACTGGAATTTCTTTTCGCCGACGCCAAAAACAAAGGCGCTGATGTCCTAATTGCAACGGGTGCGGTTCAGTCAAACTGTGTATGCATGGTTGCCTCTGCTGCTAGACGCCTTGGCATGAAGCCTGTTTTGGTTCTTGTGGGGAAAGAACCTGATGTATACGACGGGAATCTGCTTTTGGATAAGCTGTTATCAGCGGAGATCAAGTTTGTGGACGGTTATGGTACGCATGTTGAAGATTTGATGAACAGCTTAGCTGAAGAATTTAGAACGAAAGGACACAAACCATACATCATTCCAGTGGGCGCCTCAACTCCCCTAACTGTCCCGGGATACGCCCTTGCCATGGAAGAGCTGGTCAACCAATTCAATCAAATCGGAGAAAATTTGGACTCTATTGTTTGCGCTTGTGGAACAGGCGGAACCCAAGCTGGCTTGATTCTGGGAGCCAAATTGCTGGATGTTGACGCCAAGATTCTGGGAGTAAACGTATTTGCAAGCAAGGCTGATGCCTCTAGAACTATTGCTCGGTTGGTTAATGGCTCAGCAGGGCTTCTTGACGTTGACTTGTCTTTAGCCGCTGACGAGGTAAATGTCTTTGACGAATACATCAAGGAAGGCTACGGAGTGCTAAATAAGGAGGTGACTGAAGCAATCAAATTGGTGGCTGAAACTGAAGGAATCTTCTTGGATCCCGTATACACAGGTAAAGCAATGGTAGCGTTGATTGACTTGATCAAGAAAGGCTACTTCAAAAAAGACGACAACGTAGTATTCTTTCACACAGGCGGACTCCCAGCACTATTCCTATACCGAAATGAACTAGGTAAGGCTTAATTTTGCTTCCAACCCACAAGATGTGTTTTAGTCAAGCTTTCTTGACCAAACGAATGATGCATTTAGTCAAGGGTTCTTGACAAAAATCCTTTTCAGTTCAGTTAACACAGTTGCCATTAGGTAAATAAATTGGGGGCACAAAGAACAGTTCTTCTATTATCAGTGATTCTCTGTTTTACTGTTATTTCTACTCTAGAAATTGGGATAGTGAAAGCAGAAAGCACAATCTACATCAGAGCTGACGGGTCAGTTGAGGGAACAGATAAGATTCAGCGTGATGGTGACGTCTATACTTTGACGGGTGACATTTCTGGTGGGATTAAGGTTGAGAAGAATTTCACTGTTATTGATGGTGCAGGTTATACTCTTCAGGGAAATGGGGAAGGCTTTGGTGTAAGCATAAAAATGGGCGTAACGGTTCAGTACCTGCAAATAATAAATTTCACGAATGGCGTAGCAGCTGCATATAACAACACTATTATCGGAAACTACATCGCAGACTGTTTTACTGGCATCAATATGCTAGGTGGTTCAAACAACACTATCAAGAATAACACCATAGCGAACAACGTTAATGGAGTATCCATATGTTACAGTGGAGGCAACCACACTATCACCGAAAACAACATGATAAACGATGTGGTCTCATCAAACAATGTTATCATAGTTTGGATGGCGCCGGAACCCACAGTTGATAGTAACTACTGGAGCGACTACAACGGCATAGACGATGACGGCGACGGCATAGGAGACACCCCCCACATTCGCATTGCTGGAAATGAGACAGTATACATTGACTACCATCCACTCATGGAACCCGTTCCCGTAATCCCAGAGTTTCCCTCATGGACGCCAATGCTGATTATGTTAGTTGCCGTGGTGGTTGTTGCGGTTGTTTACAGACATAGGTTACATAAGCAGCATCAGAGGAGATTTTGATGTCATCTAAGTTGTTTCTTTCAATTCTGACTCTTTTTGTTTTAGCCAGTTTCCTTTTTGTTGGTTCTGTTGGGGCATCTTCGGAGATGTGGAACCAAACTTACGGTGGGATAGAAGTGGAAACTGCTTACTCGTTGGTTGAGACGTCTGATGGAGGCTACGCAATAGCAGGCGGAGCAATTGCTATTGGTGTAAGTTATGATTTTTGGTTAGTTAAAACTGATCGCTATGGGAGTGTGCAGTGGAACCAATCATACGGAGGATCAGAGATGAAAGCTGAAATCGCTCATTCATTAGTTGAGACATCTGATGGAGGATACGCCATAGCTGGCTACACAAGATCCTTTGGTGATGGAAGTTACGATTTTTGGTTAGTTAAAACTGACGAATATGGAAATGTGCAGTGGAACCGGACATATGGAGGACCAGATTTGGAAGAGGCTTACTCGTTGGTTGAGACGTCTGATGGAGGATATGCCCTAGCTGGTCGAACAGAATCTTTTGGGCATGGAAATAAAGATTTTTGGTTGATTAAAACCGATGCGTATGGTAATATGGAGTGGAGCAGGACATATGGAGGAACAAATTATGACATTGCTCATTCTTTGGTTGAGGTCTCTGATGGAGGATACGCCATAGCTGGCGGAACAGAGTCTTTTGGTGCTGGAAAAGCTGATTTTTGGTTAATCAAAACTGATGCAAACGGGAATATGGAGTGGAACCAAACATACGGAGGACCAGAACCATATGGAGAACCAGAGCATGAACGTGCTCGCTCGTTGGTTGAGACCTCTGATGGAGGATACGCCCTAGCCGGCATCACAACAGCAGGAAACTCAACAGTTCATCCTTTTGATACTGATGATATTTGGGTGATTAAAACTGATGGATCAGGAAAATTAGAGTGGAATCAGACATATGGAGGAACAGGAGATCAAGGGGCTTACTCGTTGGTTGAGAGTTCTGATGGGGGATATGTTCTAGCAGGCTACTCATTGGTTGGTGCAAACATGAATTTCTTGGTGATAAAAACCGACGAATTCGGTACCATTCCAGAGTTTCCTTCATGGGCTATTCTGCCGTTGCTTCTGGTGACAACGTTAACGGTTATAATCTACAGAAAGAAGCTGCACAGAACACAAACCCAACAAACAATCATATTAAACCTCTAATAACAGCGCATTGTTGAAAACAGTACTTTTTTCAGAAAAACTACACCGCTCTCCAGCAACTGAAAAACGGCAGAATTGCTGCAAACTATTTAGCTACCAAAACACTATGTTATGTTAAGTTTTGTTGCAAAGTTAACGAGGCTTTTCTATTGACCGAAACCAAAGTTTCATGGCTACCATGGAACGAAGAATCATTCAAGAAGGCACAAGAGCTTGACAAGCCCATTCTTTTGGGCATCAGCGCTGTTTGGT
>Ga0307422_1000742_pt1 | contig 17558 bp, 16 predicted proteins | sample SalMarWE160290MG_FD_202153 | JGI IMG/M metagenome (GOLD analysis project Ga0307422, IMG submission 202153) | Salt marsh sediment microbial communities from the Plum Island Ecosystem LTER, Massachusetts, United States - WE1602-90 | ecosystem: Environmental > Aquatic > Marine > Intertidal zone >...
GCTCGTAAACCATCGGATCAAATCGCAATGTAAAAGCAACCTGTCTTTTCATGGCATCAGTTCCTGACTGCACTATCTGCGGTCAAATATATACACTAAGTCGATTCTTAAAGCAACGACTATATACCGTAAAACTCCTTGTCCATCTCAATGCTGGACAATGGATCGTGGTCTCCAGGCACTTGTTGCTGAAAGATCATTGAAAAAATTCACGAATGGAATTTATCACATACTCCTGCTGATCAATATTCAACTCCGGGTAAACCGGCAGCGCCAGGCTCGTCCTTGATGCCTCTTCCGCCACGGGACAGGCGCCCTGTTTATACCCGAGATCTTTAAAGCACTCTTGAAGGTGCAAGGGGACCGGGTAGTAAATCTCCGTGCCGATACCCTTATCAAAGAGATACGCCTTTAGTTCATCTCGACGGGGAGTAGCTATCACATACTGGTGATAGATATGATAATGGGCAGTGGGGGATTGTGTTCCGGGGTTCGAAACAGGGGCCTCATCAGAAACAGCATCTCTCCATATGGGCTTGGGAGGCCTGATCAAGACCTTGTCCACAAGACCGGTGGATTGGAGCATCCTATCATACCGTGCTGCGTTATCCTGCCGTTTCGCCGTCCAGGCATCAAGATGGTGGAACTTAGCGGACAAGACTGCCGCCTGAAGGGCATCAAGCCTGAAATTGCCGCCCACAAGGCTATGATAGTATTTGGGCTTAGATCCATGAACCCGGAGGATTCGTAGCTTTTCGGCCCGCTCAGGATCATCCGTTACCACCATGCCCCCGTCTCCAAACCCGCCGAGGTTTTTGGTAGGGAAAAAGGAAAAACACCCATAGTCCCCCATTGATCCGGCCCTGTGAATCCTTGAAGGCATGGGAATCTTTGACGCATACTCCGCGCCTATGGCCTGGGCCGCATCCTCGATGACCGTCAAGCCCTTTTGCCGTGCGATCTCCAAGATTCGATCCATGTCTGCACACTGCCCATACAAGTGGACCGGAATGATGGCCCTTGTTTTCGAGGTAATCCTTTCCTCGATCAGATCCGGATTTATAGCATAGGTATCGGATTCAATATCCACGAATACAGGCCTTGCCCCAAGCCGAGAGACTACGCCGGCTGTAGCAAAAAAAGAGTAAGGCGTGGTGATCACCTCATCTCCCGGGCCGATCTCTTCTGCCATAAGGCAGATCAGCAGGGCATCAGATCCGGAACTAACCCCTATGCCGTGCGTGCTGCCGGCATAGGCCGCTATCTGTTCCTCAAGATCGGCTACCTTTGGGCCAAGGATGAAATGTTGCTCTTCTAAAACCTCTTCAACGGCCTCAAGTACCTCCTCTTTAATCGTTTGGTACTGGGCCGTAAGATCCAGCAGTGGCACTTTCATTATCAGTTCCCTCTCTTTCTTCTCGTATCTTCTTAGGCTCCTGTTTCGTGTATCTCCTCTTGCATGCCCTGCAGTATGCCTTTTCGACCTTCTTCCTCGGTAATGGCAAGGGGTTTCTCCACGAACACGTGCTTTCCCGCTTTGAGCTATGAGCTATCAGCTTTTTCGCTTTCCCGCTTTGAGCTATGAGCTGAAGAGGCAGCTATGCTGCCTCTTCCCACTCCCATATAGGTGAAGCCCAATCCAGCCATTGTTTCATGATTGTAAATATTTCTCAAATCCAAGATCACCGGTTTTGCAAGGAGTGATCTGATTTTTTTGAGCTCAAGGTTCCTGAACTCATTCCACTCGGTGACAAATACAAGCGCTTCTGCGCCTTGCGCTGCCTCATAGGGGGTGTTGCAGTATGAGATCCCTGCATCTCCTATCGCTTTTTTAAATTCTTCCATGCCTTCAGGATCATATGCCTTTACCGTGGTTCCCTTGCTCAAAAACGTCTTCACGATATCTATTGCCGGGGATTCCCTAACATCGCTTGTGTTGGGTTTAAAGGTCAACCCCAGGATGCCGATCGTCTTTCCGCGCAAGGAGCCCAGGAGTTCTTCTGCCTTTCTGATCATCCGTAATCGCTGTGTCCTATTGACCTCGATCACTGCCTCAACTATGCTCACCGGCGATCCTACTGTTTTTCCCAGATGGGCAAATGCAAGGGTATCCTTGGGGAAACAGGAACCCCCATACCCAGGTCCAGGGTGCAAGAACTTCGGGCCTATCCTCTTGTCTAATCCCATCGCCTTTGCTACCTGGTGCACATCAGCCCCAACCTTCTCACAGATATTGGCAACCTCATTTATGAACGATATCTTTGTGGCCAAAAAGGCATTCGATGCATACTTGATGATCTCAGCAGTCTCAAGATTCGATATCACAAAGGGTGTTTCTATGAGGTAGAGGGATCTGTAGATATCCTTTACAATCGCCAAGGCCTTTTGACTGTCGGAACCGAGCACAACCCTGTTAGGCCTCATAAAGTCCTCAATGGCAGCCCCCTCGCGTAAGAATTCGGGATTTGAAACGATATCCACATTGACTCCCTTCTTTAGATCTGCCTGGATCATCTCTTTGATGCGGCGGTTCGTGCCGACTGGTACCGTACTTTTGATCACGATCACCTTATAATCGTCGATAACGTCCGCAAGCTCTCCGGCCACTTCCTGGAGCTGAGTAAGATCAGGCTGACCGCTGCCCCCATCAGGAGTGCCCACAGTGATAAACACAACAAGGGAACGATCAACCGCCATTTTGAGATCGCTGGTAAAAAAGAGTCTGCCATTCTTCACATTTCGAGAAACGAGCTCTTCCAGGCCAGGCTCGTAGAAAGGTATCTTTCCCTTATTGAGCATATCAATTCGCTCGGCATCTTTATCCACGCACATGACGTGGCTGCCGAAATCCGCCAAACCCGCGCCGGACACTAACCCTACATAGCCGGTGCCAACTACGGTGATATTCATGGATTACTCCTCTTTTAGCTCATAGCTCTAAGCTCTAAGCTGACAGCTCATGAGTCCAGCATGACGATCTTTTCCCTGGGTATCTTATTTACCTGAAGGGTATCATATATCATCCCCTTTGAGTCAAGGGATGTGACGATGATTTTATCGAAATCGAGTCCCAGCAACTCTTTGATAGATTTGATGGTAAGCCCGAGAAACGTCTTGCCCGTTTTTTCTTCATCAACAATACAAACCAACTCTAAGCCCCTCGCCCGCAAAGAGATAAAGGCTATCTCAGCCAGATCAGTAGCCCCGTAAAAGGCGATCTTCGTGATTCCTTTTTTATTAAACTTCTCGAGTAATTCCTCAATACTTTTAAGGGCCTTCTTGTAGAATCGAAAGGAATAGTGGATAAACTCATAGGTAAGCCTGCTCTTTTCAGCAAATCCCTGGGGTGTAAGCATGTATTTCACCCGATTTCTAGGCATGGTGGTGATCTTGACATAACCCTTCATGGCCAGCCGTTTCATAAAGGAATTCACCAGCCCGAGGGATATGTTGAGGTTGCGCGCAAGATCCCTCTGGCTTGAGGTATAGTCATTTTCGATCTCCTCAAGGATCTGAAGGGATCTTATATCTTGGGGATCCATCATATAGTAGCTGAAAGTAAGAAAGGTGAAAGGTGATAGCAAGAGAGCTCACAGCTCATAGGAATAAAAGGAGAAAAACGTAGATCGTATACTATCGATAGTTATGATGAATTTATTAATCCAGAGATCATTTTATTTATCTCTTACGCTTCGGAATAGAAACGGAAAAATCCAAGGCTCTTTGGTACACTGTTAAATTTTCCAATGCAAATGCCATGTTTTATCCTACTTATAAATATCAGCTGTGAGCTGTGAGCTATCTTTCTGCCTGTCTTGCTATGAGCTATCAGCTATCAGCTTTGAGCTATCTTTCCGTCTTGCTATGAGCTATGAGCTTTGAGTTACTATGTCTACAGCTCCGCCCCTTGAATTACATATCCTTAAAATATGTAATACATTGAAATTAATTCAATATTAGGATTATACGATGAAACGGGCAAAGTGTTCAAAATATGAACAATTTTCTCCAGCATGTCAAGAAAATAATGGAATATGCTGTGCCCAGAGGACATGCTCTGTGTGAAGCCCATAGAAAGGGTTATGTCCTCAGATAATGGGATTGTTGGAGTAATGGAGCGCTAAAGGACTATGATGACTGTTATAGAAGTCCTTTTGTGGATGGGACGGCATCCAGTCTCTCATCGATCTGCGTTGCCTGATCGATCGCCCGTGACAAGGCCTTAAAGATGGACTCTGCACCATGATGAGCATCATCGCCGGAGAGAAGCTCGACGTGCATAGTAATTCCCGCGTTATTGACAAGCGCCTTAAAAAACTCCTTGAGGAGGCTTGTGTCAAAGCTGCCGGTAACACTCCTCTCTATGGGCATATGATAGGAGAGATATGGCCTGTTCGAGATATCGATCACGACCCTTGCCAGGGCCTCATCCATGGGGATTATTGCATGTCCGTATCGTTTGATACCCTTCTTGTCGCCCAGAGCCTTCTTTATTGCGCTACCCAGACATATACCAAGGTCCTCAACGGTATGGTGATAGTCGACCTCGGTATCCCCCTTTGCCTTTATATCGATATCGAAAAATCCATGCGCAGAGAATAGCTCAAGCATGTGATCCAAAAAGGGAATGCCCGTATCAATAGTTGAAACACCCTTTCCATCCAGATTCAGCGTGAGCTTGATATCGGTTTCCTTGGTCTTCCTCTCAATTTCTGCGATCCTGTTCACTTTGCTCTCCCTTTCTTTGGTCTCTCGACAGAATCAGCTCGCGAGAACCCTGATTGAGGGGTCCCAGGTTCAACCCCTGTGAAATACCCTAAAGGGTTTCTGCTGCGAGCCCCAGTTAAATAACGGCTAAAACGGAGCTCCTAAGTAACTTCCACCCCCACCCTAACCCTCCCCCTTGAAGGGGGAGGGTTAGGGTGGGGGTCACGTTATTTTCATGTATAACCCTGAAGCGCCATTCGGCCTCGAGCCTTTCGGCCCCGAGCTCAAGGCCGAGGGGCTCATGGCCGAGAGGAAGCGTCTGGGTCATGTGCTAACGGGGCAAAGGTTCAGGGGCATTTCAACCAGCAACCCTGAACGGTGAACCTCTCAACCCAGGGAAAGAAATGGTGGAGATGAGGGGAATCGAACCCCTGACCTGTACGTTGCGAACGTACCGCTCTCCCATCTGAGCTACATCCCCACGCCGCACCCTATAAGCTATCGCGATGCCGCCTACCGCCTGGTGAGTGGACTGAGATAAAAGATTGCCACTTTTTTCTTGAACAATCAAGCACAATATTACGCCCTTCTCCGGGATCTTCTTACCACCTTCATAACCGATGTGAGCTCCGTGCATCCGAGGAGCCGCGCCGAAAGAAGATATATCAGGATGCCTGCACCCATAACCAAAAGCACGCAAAATGCCAAGCTCGCCATAGTGCCCGTTACTGTTACGGCAAGAAACTTAAATGAAAGCCAGTAGATGCCGATAGCCATAATCATGGATGAGAGAAATGATTTCGCCATTGAACCGAGCACCGTCTTGCCCTCGATCCCTCCAATCCTTCCTCTCAGCAAAAGGATGAGGATTACCAGCTGCACGGTTGATGCAAGGGAAAGGGCTAACGCTAATCCCCCGTGCTCAAGAGGCGTCCGCATGAGAATAAGGGAGAAGATGAGGTTCAACACCATGGCTATCACCGCCACCTTTACGGGTGTTGTAGTGTCTTGAAGGGAATAGAATGCAGATACAAAAACCCTCAGCCCCGCAAATGCCCATAGTCCGACGGAGTAATACAGAAGAGCCCGCGCAGTCATATCAGTGGCAGGCACATCAAAGGCGCCCCTCTGAAAGAGAAGCCGCACGATCGGCTCACCGAGGACAATCAAGCCCATCATCGCCGGTATGGTGATAAACATGGTGAGCCTGATGGCGTGAGAAATCGTCCCTCTGAGCCCCGCAAAATCCCCATCTGCCGCCTCCCTTGAAAGGGATGGCAAGACAGCAGTGCTGATTGCGATGGCGAATACCCCGAGAGGAAACTGAACCAGCCTATCGGCATAGTAGAGATAGGACACACTTCCTTCCTTTAGAAGCGTAGCCAAAAGGGTCCCAACCAGCTGGTTGATCTGATAGATCGCAGAACCGAATATGGTGGGAAGCATCAAGGTTCCGATCCTGCGTAATGCCGGGTGTGAGGGCAACCATCGCGGCGCCAGGGAAAAGCCCTTTTTCAACACAAACGGCACCTGTAACAGCATCTGCAGGATCCCGCCGACTATGACCCCTATCGCCAGACCAACCGTCGGATTTTTCAGGGAAGGGGCGAGCAGAACCAGTGCGGCAATCATCGAGAGATTGAGGAAGACAGGCGCCATAGCCGGCGCTGCAAAATGCTTCATAGCATTAAGGATCCCCGAAAACAGGGCGAGTACGCTGACCAGGAATATATAGGGAAACATGATCCTGGTTAAGAGAACCGTGAGTGCGTATTTCTCTCCCCCTGCCCCGAAGCCCGGGGCGATAATCCTTACGATGAAGGGAGCGAACACTATGCCAAGAATGCTCACTACGGTGAGGATGAGGGTAAGCAAGGTGCACACTGCCTGTGCCAGGATAACGGCATCCTGCCTTGATCGTTTTCGCAGGTATTCACTAAAGACCGGTATGAAGGCAACGGAGAAGGAGCCCTCTGCAAAGAGCCTCCGCAGGAGATTGGGTATTCTGAAGGCGACAAAGAAGGCATCGGCTGACATGCCCGAGCCAAAGAAATTGGCAATGAGTATATCCCTGAGCAATCCAAGAACCCTGCTCAGAAACGTATAGATCCCGACAACTCCAGCAGCCCTCGTGACAAGTTCATCTTCACTCATAAAAAACCTTGACACATCGCACGCTTTATTTTAGTGTCCCCAGCAAATCACAATCAGCATGAGGAGGTATGTATTTGGCAACCCATAAATCCGCCATTAAACGACACAGACAGAGCCTGGTCCGGAGATCGAGAAACGCCTCGTATAGAACTATGGCCAAAACCGCGATCAAAGAGCTCCGGCATACCATTGCAAACAAGGATGCTCAAGGAGCGCAGACATCGCTGAGTAAAACCGTTTCCATCCTGCAAAAGATTCAATCCAAAGGCGTTATCCACAAGAATAATGCGAGCAGGAAGATCTCACGGCTAACCCGTGAGGTGCGCAAACTCTCTGTGGTCAGTTCAGGGGGCGACAAAGCTGCACCACCAGATGCTCCAGAACAAGATCTCCCTGCGAGCCAGTCCTGATCAGTCCATCCGCATCATAGATTCGGCTTAAGGCAGCCACAAGTTCTTTCTCCTCCCAGAGCTTCCCTTGGGCTATGCATTTCTCGATTACGTAATGAGGGAGCGGTCTTAGCCTCTCCGCCGCCCCCTTTTTGGCCTTTGCCTTACTGATCAGCCTGATCTGCCGAGCCACCATCCCCAAAATGCCTAGTATAGATGCAGGGTCTCGCCCTTGGGTCTCAAATAGTCTGTGCAATGTCTCTAAGGCATGCAGGGCATCCTTATGGAACACATAGTCTACGAGGTCAAACACGGTAAAGAGCCTGCTAAAAGCGGCAGAATCCTTTATCTGCTCCACCCCTATCCGGGATTGGGGAAACCTTGCCGAGATCTTCCATAGCTCGCTATACAGATCGCGCAAACTGCTTCCAACCATCTGGTAGAGAAAGGCGCCTGCTTCGCGATCGATGCGTATCCCCAGTTCCTCTGCCCTCTTGTGCATCCAACCAAATGCCTGGCCTTCGGTGAGCCTTTTGAAATTGACCGCCCTTCCGGATTCCCTGCATCGCATGAGAAAGGGATCTTTTAACTCTGTTGCGGCTGAGACCCAGATGATGCATGTTGACTCAAGCGGGTTATCCATGTAAGAGAGAAAAAGCTCCCGGTCCCCTTTGGAATAATGCTCCGTGCGCCTGACAATGATCAACCTGCGAGGCGACATAAAGGGGACCAATCGAGCCCTGTTTAGCACCTCTGGGGCTGGGACATCATCAGCGTAAAGGATCTCAAGATTAAAATCCTTTACCGAATCCGGGATCAACCTCCTCTTGATCTCATCGAGGATGATCTCTATCCAGAACTCCTCCGGACCGTAAAAGAGATAGAAGGGCGCGATAGTCCCTGACTTTAAAGACAATAAAATTTTGTCGGGGACCAGTGCCTTCATCAAAATCTTTCCATGGTTTTGCTGTAGATCCTCGCGGCGAGGTCCTGGGCAATAGCGATAAATGCCCGACGTTGATCGTAACGAGTGCGAAGGGGATCTGAGCTCACGGAAAAGCTGGCCTCGCCAGTGAGGCTCGCATCCTGCCAGATTATGGTTCCCGTGTCCTTGTCGGTCAATTTCGCCTCCACCCGCACCCTCATTTTACGCGAGCTGGTGACCGCGTCCGTGGAATCAAAGCCGTGAATAGTCTGCTTTGTTACCGAATAGGTCAATGGATCGGTGATAATGGAGTTGATCTTTCCGCTTAAAACCGCCTGGGCGTTCTCTTTGGTTACGATCCTCACGCGAGAATGGGCAATGAACTGCTCTCTTAGTATTCTCGTGAAATCGGCTTCATATCCCGCAAAGGAAGAGGCGCTGGGGAAGATTGGAATAGCAATAGTGTCGAGACTGACTCCTCTAGGCACGCCGGCGCCCCTGAATCGATAGCCGCAACCAGTGACGAGGAGGCAGCAGAAGAGTGCTGTCAGGAAAAAGAGGCTTAGCACCGGTTTGTCATGGTTAAACAAATTTTTTGCGCTCCTCATAATGGTAAGAATTGGCATGAAACGCACACCATCCTTCGTGCTTATTCTGTATTACCTTGGTTAAGCAGTTCACCGTTCACGGTTCCCGGTTGAAATGCCTATACGGGGATGATAACCTTTGAACCCAGAACGGTGAACCAGGAACCGCCCCTATTACACCACCACATTCACCAGTTTATTCTGGACAACGATCAGCTTTTTTATCGCCTTATCGCCTACAAAGCGCTGAATCCTCTCATCCTCCAAGGCCTTTTGCCGAATCTCCTCTTCACCGAGAGAGAGTGGCACCTCCATCCTGCTCCTGACCTTTCCGTTCACCTGAATAACGACCACGCGGCTTTCCACAGCAAGCGCCCCCTCGCGGCAGGTAGGCCATTGCATGGTTGCGAGGCTATTTTCATGGCTCAGGGAACTCCACAGTTCTTCTGTAATGTGCGGCACAATGGGGTGAATGAGTATGAGCATGGTCTCGGTAGCCTCCTTTATTACAGACCAGGCCTCATCAGGGAGCTTATCGTGGGCATTAAGAAACTGATTTACCGCGTTGAAGAGCTCCATAACAGCGCTGATCGCAGTATTGAAATGAAACCGATCCTCTATATCCTCGGTCACCTTCTTTATGCTCTGATGGGTCTTGCGATGGATATCCCTCAGATCAGAGGAAATCTCCTGAACTCCATCGTAAGGCCTGACGCGGGAGAGATGCTCTCTGTTTTCCTGGATAAGGCGCCACACCCTGTTGAGAAACCTCCATGCCCCTTCTACGCCCTCATCGTTCCACTCAAGATCCCTCTCCGGTGGCGACGCAAACAGGCAGAACATCCGCACCGTGTCCGCGCCGTATCGCTCAACGAGTTCCTGGGGATCGACGACGTTCTTTGTGGATTTAGACATCTTTGTGCTGGACCCGATCTCGATCTCCCTGCCGCATAGAGCGCATCTGCCGTCTTTTACCTCATCGGGATACAGGTATCCATGTTCCCGGCACCGAAAGGTCTCCTTGCACACCATGCCCTGTGTCAAGAGATTGGTGAAGGGCTCTGCTATGCAGAGATAGCCCATATCCCTTAACACCTTGGTATAGAAACGGGAATAAAGAAGGTGGAGGATGGCATGCTCGATGCCCCCGATATATTGATCCACCGGCATCCAATAGCCTACCTTTTCCTTATCAAAAGGGGCTTCGTCGTATCTGGGGGATGCAAACCGATCAAAGTACCACGATGACTCGACAAAGGTATCCATGGTATCGGTTTCCCTCTTCGCAGGCCGTCCACACCGCGGACAATTCGTCTCATAGAACGACGGCTCGAATGGGAGAGGAGATTTCCCCCCCTCCTTGAGATCAAGATCGAGGGGCAACACCACAGGGAGCTGATCCTCGGGAACAGGAACCTCCCCACACTCAGGACAGTGTATAATAGGGATAGGCGCACCCCAGTATCTCTGCCTGCTGATTCCCCAATCCTTGAGGCGATAGTTGACCGTCTTGTGCCCCATCCCCTTTTTCTCCAGATACTCAATGATTGCATCCATGGCCGCCCTATTCGGCATCCCGTTAAATGGCCCGGAGTTTACCAAAATGCCGTCATCCGCATAGGCCTCGTTCATCTGCTGCTCAGAAAGGTCGCTGTCCGGCGGCTTAATGACAACCCTGAGGTGCAGATCATATTTCCTTGCAAACTCGAAGTCCCTCTGATCATGGGTGGGCACTGCCATAATCGCCCCTGTTCCATACTCATAGAGCACGAAATTGGCCACGTAGATGGGAATCTCCTCCCCTGTCGCCGGATTCAGGCAATACCTTCCCGTGAATACCCCCTCCTTAACCGTCCAATCAGCGGTCCTCATAAAGGTGTCCACCTTGAGGGTCTTCTCCACAAACTCGTCCACCTCGCCCTGCTGAGGGCATCCCCTTGTCAACTCCCTCACCAGGGGGTGCTCAGGGGCAAAACAGAGGAAGGTAGCTCCATAGATCGTATCCTGCCTGGTGGTGAAGACCTCGATCACCTGTTCTGAATCCACAATGGGAAACCGCAGGATGGCGCCATGGCTCTCCCCGATCCAGTTCCTCTGCATGGTGAGTACCCTCTCAGGCCACCCAGGCAGTTTCTCGCAGTACTCGAGCAGCTCCTTCACATAGTCGGTGATCTTGAGAAACCAGCTATCCATCTCCTTCAGCACAACTTCTTGGTCGGGATGCCGCCAGCAGCATCCATCCACGACCTGTTCATTCGCCAGCACTGTCTGGCATTGATCGCACCAATTCACATAGGTCTTTTTCTTGTAGGCAAGGCCTTCCTTGAACATCCTCAGGAAAACAAGCTGCTCCCACTTGTAGTACTCGGGCCGGCAGGTGGCGATTTCCCTATCCCAATCATAGCTGAAGCCCATCCTCTTGAGCTGAGAGCGCATGTAATCGATATTATCGTAGGTCCACTTCGCTGGGTGGGTCTTGTTCTCAATAGCGGCATTCTCGGCAGGCATACCAAAGGCATCCCAGCCCATTGGATGAAGGACATTGAACCCCCTCATTCGCTTGTAGCGTGCCACCACATCTCCTATGGCATAGTTTCTCACATGCCCCATATGGATCTTGCCGGATGGATAAGGATACATCTCGAGCAGGTAGTACTTTTCCCTTCCTAAATCCTCGCTGGCCTTGAAGTATCCCTCTTTCTCCCACATGGACTGCCATTTGATCTCTACCTCCGGCGGCCTATACTTTCTCATCCTGCAACCCTCTGCTTTCATCAATTACAATCGTATATTCCATGCAAGGATCAAGATAGCTTCTTAAACTCTCCTGTAAGGTTCGCATGTTGGAACATACATCCTCATCAATGGAGACAAGCACCTTAAGGATAAAGGAAACTACCTCTTTTTTCCTCTTCTCATAATAGCTTATAGCGCCATGTATCATGGATCTCACGAATTCCTCGTATTGTTTTTTATCCTCATCGAATCGAGGTACCATGATACAGAACTCATCGACATGGAGTCTGTCAAGGGAAGATAATAGCTTTCTCGCAACCAAAGGCAGGATTCGAACTGAATAACCGGAAACCGGCCCCAAACCGACAAACAACAGCTTCTCGGCCTTGATCCTTTCCTGAGGCGCAATGAGTATGAGATCGCCTTTTTTCCCGGTAATAAAATGGGTATCGATTAACGGGGTTAACGAGCCGGCCAACGCTTTATTTATCCTCGAAAGGTATTCTTTTTGGAGGGAGATATCTTCAAAGAGGAATACGACGATAGCCCGACACCATAGCTGATCCAAAAACCTGTGCGTTAGCCGTACGTCCAATCTCATATCGATCATATCCGTTGATAGTCGTCGGCGCTCCGTTTATTCCTGGAGGTGATCTTCCCATCTCTTTGAAGAAGTCAGGCTATCTTCTCGCAGCAGATAAAGGCCACCCGGCAATTCTTACTACGAGATATCGAGGGATCTTCTATGAGGCATCAGGGTATGATAGATCTTATCCAATATGCCGTTAATAAAGGCCCCTGACTCCTCACTTCTTCCCCAAATCAACCGCCTCATTAATCGTAGCCTTTGGCGGAATATCATCCCTGTAAAGCAACTCATACAGCGCCACTCTCAAAATGGCGCGGTCAACCTTTGCAATCCTTTCCAATCTCCAGTGCTGCGAAGCCTTTGAGAGTAACTCGTCAACCTCTTTCATGTGGACACAAACCCCTTCCACCAGTTCCTTGGAAAAGGCCTTACTATCCTCGGCTGCCCCGAAGTTATTGCAGATCAACTCAAAGGCCGCTGTGGGATCATCGTTTGAGAACTCAAGATGAAAGAGTACCTTGATTGCAAGCTCTCTTGAGCGCCTTCTCTTTCCCATGGCCTTGCACTCTCAACTCACGGCAGCGTCTATTCAGAGAACGATACGCTATCAGCTCTGTGTTTTTCAGAAAACCATATCCTTTGTGGGTGGTCAAAGACGATGACTCTGCCGGTCATAGTTCTTTTTTTTACACAGACTGATACCGTTACTCCAACGCTCCAGTTCTCCATCACTCCCACAACCCGGGTGGATGAGCTACTCAAGCGATTGGAAAAGGCTTACCATCTCCAGGACCGAGACAGCGGCATCCCAGCCTTTATTGCCGCTCTTTGCGCCGGCCCTTTCAATAGCCTGCTCCAAGGTGTCGGCAGTGAGCACACCGAATGAAACCGGAACAGAGCTCTCAAGGGCAACAGAGCCAACACCTCTCGATACCTGTGAGCTGATGTAGTCAAAATGCGGAGTAGCTCCCCGTATCACAGCCCCCAGACAGATCACGCAGTCGAACCCTTTTTTTAACGATATCCTCCTTGCCATTGCGGGGATTTCAAATGCGCCGGGCACCTTGACAACAGTGATCTGATCCTCGGATGCACCGTGCCTTTTGAGGGCATCCAAGGCCCCCTCTAATAACCTCTGGCTTATAAAATCATTAAACCGGCTCACTACAATCGCACATCTCACATCCTTTGCCGAAATTACTCCCTCAATAACTGTAGGCATGGGCTTCCTCCTTTTGGGCTAGCTATTGATCTTCATGATATGTCCCAGTTTCTCGCACTTCGTTAAAAGGTATTTCATATTTTCAGGTCGTGGAGGGATCTCGATGGGCGCCCTCTCCGTGATGGTTAAGTCATACCCCTCCAGCCCGACTATCTTCTTAGGGTTGTTGGTCATGAGCCGCATCTTCCTGACGCCCAGAGAAACCAGGATCTGGGCCCCTACCCCATAGTCCCGCAGGTCGGGCTTAAAACCGAGTTCCTCATTCGCCTCAACCGTATCAAACCCTTTATCCTGAAGGGCATATGCCTTGATCTTATTGGCGAATCCGATCCCACGCCCTTCCTGGCGCAGGTATATTACGACCCCCAGACCCTCCTCATCAACCATCTTCAGGGCCCTCTTTAATTGATCGCCGCAGTCACATCGATACGAGCCAAAGACATCACCGGTGAGGCATTCGGAGTGAACACGGACAAGGATATCCTTTTCTGGGTCGATCTCTCCCTTCACCAGGGCCAGGTGTTCGCTGTTGTCGAGTTCATTTCGAAACGCCATTGCCTTGAACTCCCCGAAAGGGGTAGGCAGTACCGTTTCTGCCTCCTTGTGGACAAAGGACTCATATCTCATCCGGTAAGAAATAATATCGGCAACGGTGACCACTCGCAGGTTGTGCTTTTCAGCGAAGACGTCAAGATCAGGCCTCCTGGCCATGGTTCCGTCATCATTCATGATCTCGCATATCACCCCTGCCGGTTTTAATCCGGCGATCCGGGCCAGGTCCACTGAACCCTCTGTCTGCCCAGCCCTGAAGAGCACTCCACCCCTTCGCGACCTCAAAGGGAACACATGGCCCGGCTGAACGAGATCATCGGGCGAACAGTTGTCATCCAAGGCCGTAAGGATGGTATGCGCCCTATCTGCTGCGGAGATACCGGTAGTTACCTCGTGCTTTGCCTCAATGGAAACCGTGAAGGCGGTACCAAATCGGGACTTGTTATCCTGCACCATCAGGGGGAGCTTGAGCTTCTCGACGATATCAGGATGGAGTGACAGGCACACAAGCCCTCTTCCGTATTTTGCCATAAAGTTTATATCCTCAGGGGTTACCTTCTCAGCAGACATGGTCAGATCACCCTCGTTCTCCCTGCCTTCATCATCAACCAGGATTATCATCCTGCCTTGACGCAGATCATCCAGTGCGCCTTCTATGTTAGAAATGTCCATCGCTGTCTCCAAATCCAAAGCTCGTCAACATATCTCTATCGATCCTTGAGCGCGGCTCCTTCGATCTGGTCCCTTCTTTCTGATCGATAAATTTTTTTATATACTTCGAGATCATGTCTATTTCAAGATTTACCGTATCGCCAGCCCTTTTTTTTAGAAGGGTGGTCTTTCTCATGGTCTCGGGAATAATCGCTACGCTAAAGGAATTCTCTATACAGTTGTTTACGGTTAAGCTTATCCCATCCACGGCAATCGAACCCTTCTCAATCAAATACCTGCCAAGAGATGGATCAAGGCTGATCCGGATAAGCCACGATCTGCCCTCTCGTTTGATGCTTTTCAGCATGCCCGTGCCGTCCACGTGGCCGCTTACGAGGTGTCCGGCCAATCTGTCCGATAACCTCATTGCCCGTTCAAGGTTCACCATGCCCCCTGATTTGAGATCCCCCAAGGTGCTCCTCTCAAGGGTCTCCCGTGAAAGGTCGAGATCCAAAAGATTGACACGTATGCCGGTAATGGTAAGACACACGCCATCAACTGCAATGCTGTCGCCAGGGCGGCAATCGGAAAAAGAGGGAGGCGTCTGGAGCATAAGGGTTGCCTCTGATCCCGCTCGTCTGATCTCTTTCACCTCCCCAATCGCCTCAATAAGTCCGGTGAACATGGTAAAAGCCTTTAGGTTGATAGACCGAAGGTCCGAAGGTTGAAGGCTGAAGGCTGAAGGTTATGCAGGTTACACCGATCTTTTTACCCCTAACAGCCTTCAGCCTATTTCCCTAGTTTCGGATACGCCTCCACCATTATATCATCGTCAAACCTTCTTACCCTCACTATATCTAACTCCAAACACTTTTTAATTATATCACACCCTGCACCTCTTGTGAACGGAACGCCGTTATCGCCTCCCAGCAGTTTGGGCGCCAAAAAAAGGTAATACTTATCCACGAGCCGTTCCCTGATAATTGAACTGAAAAGACCAGCCCCGCCCTCTACCAACACCGAGCAAATCGAGTTCTTCGCGAGCTTATCGAGCAAATCTTCAAGCTCAACATGTCCGTCTCTCACCTTACAGGATATAACCCGTGCGCCGAGTCCTTCTATCCTCTTCCGTTTGGCCGTGCTCACCCTACTACCAGCGGCTATGCAGGTCAAGGCTGATCTTTCTTCCGTGAGAATCCTGCTTTCCAAGGGAACCCTCAAGTGGGTGTCAACGATCACCCGTAGGGGATTTCTCCCGGAGCCCTTTTTCAGGTAAGGCGTCAATAGAGGATCATCGGCTATCACGGTTTCAACCCCTACCATAATTGCATCGGCTCTTCTCCTCAAGGTATGCACAAACCTTCGCGATCTTTCATTGGTGATCCACTTCGAGTCTCTCCTGTTGGTGGCGATCCATCCATCGAGGGTGAGGGCTGCCTTTATGATCACAAAGGGTCTATCCTGGGTGACATACTTGATGTAGACCTCGTTTGCCATCTTGCATGCTTCCTCCAGCACGCCGCATCTGACCTCAATCCTCTGAGCGCGCAGGTACGCAGCACCGCCTCCTGTTACATGAGGATTCGGATCCCTGGCGCCTATCACCACGGTACTGATGCCGCTCTCAAGGATGGCCTTGGTACACGGAGGGGTCCTGCCGTAATGGTTACAGGGTTCGAGCGTGACATACAGCGTGGCTCCCCGTGCCCCATCTCCCGCCTCCCGAAGGGCCATGATCTCTGCATGGGGCGCCCCTGCCCTCTTGTGATATCCGGAGCCGATAATCCGGCCATCCTTTACAACGAGCGCACCTACCACGGGATTTGGAGATGTTGATCCAAGGCCTCTTCTCGCCAATGAGAGTGCCTGTTTCATCAGCCGCTCATCGGTGTTCATGATTATTTGTGCGTCCCTGCTATCAATCAAAGCTTCGCCTCTAACCCACAACTAGCGACGAAAATGAACCATCGTCTATAAAGTTGCTGGGTATTCATTATCAAACTTCCCCTCCCTTGATGGGCATAAGCGCTAACTCAAATCCCCCTGAATCCCCCTTTGGTAAAGGGGGAAAGATCACAGAATCACATCACCATCTTCCCCGTTTTGCAAAGGGGAAAAGCTCACAGAATTACCTCAAACATCTTCCCCTTTTTGAAAAGGGGGATTCAGGGGGATTTCCTTAGGAAACCGTTCAGCCATGGTGCGATAAATGACCTCTACCACCGCATCAGTTTCTTTTACTACCTGCCTGCTATTGAAGCGTAAAACCTTAAGACACCGGCCAAATAGTCATCACGGTGCCTATCCTTCTCAGCTTGTTCATCCTCGAAATGCTTTGCAACAACCAACTTCGTCTTTGGTGCAAAAAAATCTACCATGTAGTTGCCGATTGGCTTTTGGCGAGCTCAAGTCAAGTCGCTACAGGGGATTATCAAATTATAACATGATCCAAATTTCTCTATTCATGCGGCTTAGGGCGCAAGGCTCACAGCCTTATGCCTTTGCCCCTGCCCTTATCATCCTCAATCAATAATAAAATCGCAAAACGATATTATGCCTTAAAGGGATTCAGGGTGCAGCGTCCTTTGCGGGGGGAAGAAGAAGGGATTTAGGCTCTTGACCCGGAAACGGCTGTTTCGTTCAGGAGGAGATGCAGTGCGGATAGAAACGCTATTTTTCCTCTGTCCCTCTCTCATCGAGGAGCTCCTTGAGCTCACTCATGAATTCATTGATGTCCTTGAACTGTCGATACACGGATGCAAACCTCACGTATGCCACATCATCCCATTCTTTTAGCCTTTCAATCACCTTTTCACCGATATCAGAGCCCTGTATCTCTCTCTGGCCGCTCTCCTGAAATTCCTGTGCAAGGGCGTCAACGAAATCGTCAATCTTATTTATGCTGATCGGCCTCTTCTGACATGCCTTCTGGATTCCTGACCTGATTTTTTCAGGGTTGAAAGGCTCCCTTCTCCCATCCTTCTTTACTACCATGGGCAGCACCGTCTCCACCTTTTCATACGTGGTAAAGCGCTTCTTACAGCCA
>Ga0307422_1000743_pt1 | contig 17539 bp, 9 predicted proteins | sample SalMarWE160290MG_FD_202153 | JGI IMG/M metagenome (GOLD analysis project Ga0307422, IMG submission 202153) | Salt marsh sediment microbial communities from the Plum Island Ecosystem LTER, Massachusetts, United States - WE1602-90 | ecosystem: Environmental > Aquatic > Marine > Intertidal zone >...
TGGTTTTTATCAAGGGATATAAACTCTTATCCGGTGAAAAGAGAACCAGGGCTCCGGGCTCGGTGTACAACTCCAGGTTGCTCTTCAGGATGATCGGCCCTGTTAACCAGATCCCGGAAGGAATAATCACTTTTCCACCCCCTTTGGCAGTAACCTCGTCAATGGCATCTGCAAATGCCTGGGTATTCAGAAGCTGGCCCCCTTGCACAGCACCAAAATTCTCAATGTTTACTTCATAATCCGGAATGACCGGTTCCTGAACTTGTGGCATCTCAAATTCTACATTTTCATACAGGGATTTCCCCGAAGAGCTCTCTCCGGTAACGGCCTGACCACACCCGCTAAAGATCAAAGCGAACAGCCCGGCCAGACAAAGGATTGGTCTTTGTTTCATGCTATTTTTCTATATTTGAATGCGTTAATAATCATTTATCCTGAACCAGTCAATATCAACAGTTCCTGCATCGTTGGTTCGCTCTTCCCGCAGGGCAAAAAAACCTATTTTCGCTCCGATCCACTTTCCAGGTTTTGCCTTGAAAAGGGAGCCGGCTTGTTTATAGGTAACTCCGTCAGCACTGTAACTGAAACGGCACAAAGCGCCTTTCTGAACTTTGACCCTGAAATAAATATCTTTTCCCCTGAATTCTTCTGAAAACAACACTTTTTCTTTTCCGTTGTTTGGGGCATCTTCACACCCTCCCACGCTTAGATAATATTTATTGTCAATGTATTTGAGTGAAATATACTGGTAATCTTCCCCCATCACCAATAATCCTATTTGTTCGTCAGGAGTCCGTGCATCAAAATGGATTTTTGCTGTTGCCGTAAATTCTTCGAAAGGAAATTTCTGAAGGAGCAGATTGGGTACGGTCCAGAGGTTTGTGGATCCTTCGGGCCGGGGCATACAATTCAGCCGGTAAAAGCCCAGGTTTCCCGAGGGAAATCCCCACTTAAAAGAGGGGTTGGCGTGCCATTGCCATTGGATTCCCAGGGTATTTCCGTTAAATTCATCGTCTTCCGGAGGAGCCACTACCGGCCAGGTTTTTCCCACTTTTGGTTTTTTCCACACCCATACCGGTTGGCCTGTTCCATCGCCATCTGTATCCTCACCTATCACCGGCCAGTCATTTATCCAGCTCATCGGTTGCAGGTGAACAATCCGCCCGTAGGCTTCCTTATCCTGAAAATGAATAAACCAGTCTTCGTTGTCAGAAGCAGTAATCCATGCTCCCTGATGCGGACCGTTAATGTCTGTTTCCCCCTGAGCCATAACCACTTTTTCTTCGTAAGGACCATATATATGTCGTGAACGCAACACCAGTTGCCATCCATGGGTAACCCCTCCTGCCGGTGCAAAAATATAATAATAGCCGTTTCGTTTGTAGAATTTAGGTCCTTCCACAGTCGGATGGTTTTCATGTCCGTCGAAGACCATTCTTTCCCCGCCGGTGACGTGGGTTCCTTCAGTATTCATTTCAGCAACAATCAAAACACTTTTCAGTCCGGCACGGCTTCCTGCAAAAGAAAATGCCAGGTACACCTTTCCATCGTCATCCCATAAAGGCGAAGGATCAATCAATCCTTTTCCTCCTTTCACCAAAACAGGTTCAGACCACGGACCTTCCGGATTCGTGGCTTTGGTGAGGTAAATCCCATAATCCGGATCAGGGTAATAAATATAAAATTCATGGTCATGATAGCGGATACAGGGAGCCCACACTCCGTTTCCATGCTGAGGAGTATCAAAAACATCAGCCGGCATAAGCTGATCCAGGGCATACCCTGTCAGTTCCCAGTTAACCAAATCTTTCGAATGCAAAACCGGCAACCCCGGAACACAATTGAAGGAGGAAGCCGTCATATAATAATCATCACCGACCCGTACCACATCGGGATCGGAATAATCGGCATGCAATATCGGATTCCTATAGGTTCCATCGCCCTTATCCGCAATCCACGAACCTGTCATGCTCTTTTGACACACCACCAGTTGCGGAATCAACAAAATGAAAGCGATCGTCGTGGTTAATTTTATGTTCATTCTCATCCGTTTTTATCCCTTACCTGTTCTTTCAACAAGCGAATTAATGTACACTTCAATATTGGTATAATCCGGGTTGATCGATCTTTTGTTTCCATCTTTTTTATCGGAAGGATCCAGGTTATGCTTTTTTTCCCAGCAATCGGGCAATCCATCCTTATCCGTATCAAGGGGGGATTTCAGTGATTTAAGTTCGGGCCATCCGCCCACATCTCCGGGGGTATCAATAATCCCGTTTCCTCCTCCACGGAATGACTTTCCGTATTTTTCTGAACCGGAGCGTACTTCCTGAATAATCCTCCGGTCTGTTTTATCGCGGATTAAACTGGCACCCGCCTCTTGCAATACCTTTTCGTATGCTTTTTCAGCCTTATCGGTGAAAACTTTTTTAAAAGGTACCGGAGCGTCCAGTCTTGAAAGTTTTTTTGTTCTTTCATCCACTCCTTTACCCTGGATTCCTTTGCCCCAGTTATTTTCCGTAACCTCAGCATTTCCTTCGAGTACATTGCCTGCAATATAAAACCATCCGGCACCAAGCGTATCCGGATTTATAGAAGGATTATAAAAAGCCTGCGTCAGGTTCAGGATCCTTTCCCTGACATCCTCATCTGTGGCTGGTCCTGGTTTGAAATAGTTGTTGACAATATTGTAATACCCTTCTTCGCCCCCATAGATGCTGTTGTGCCCCCAGTTATAGATCACATTGTTCCTGAAATCGGTTATTTCCCTGTCGGGATTTCCTGAGTACCGGGAACCACAAAAGCGTGGATTCCTGCTTGAATGGTCAGAAATCAGGTTGTGATGGAAAGAAGCATGGGTTCCTCCCCAGATCCCTCCATAGCCATGTTCTCCCTTATGATGGCTTGATTTATAGAGGCTTTCACTGATAATACACCATTGCAGGGTAAAATTTTCATTATCATAAAAGGAAGCAACTTCATCGTTAGCCCAGCTGAAGCTGCAATGGTCAATCAGGATATTTTTATTCCGGATTCCTGAGATGGCATCGTTTTCTTCACCGGTCAGATCTCCCGGCCTGACCCGTATATACCGGATAATCACATTGTCGGCCTCGATTTGGATGCCATAATTTTTCAGGCATATGCCCTCCCCCGGAGCCGTTTGTCCGGCAAGGGTAACATCCCCGTTTTTTATATAAATGGGTTTTTCCAGAGGGATGGTTCCGGATACATTAAAAAGGATAATACGCGGGCCTTCCTCTTCAATCGCTTCTCTCAGGCTTCCGTCACCTTTGTTATTCAGGTTCTCCACAAACAGAACCTTTCCTCCCCGCCCTCCGGTAGTATACATGCCTCCTCCCTCAGCCCCCGGAAATGCCGGTACCTGGCATTTCACAGGGAGGAGTAAAACCGTACACACACTAAATACAAAAATCTTCATAGTTAAATGGTTCTTATTAACAATGGGAACAACAGCCTGTATGACATTGTCTGTCATATCCGCAAGGAGCATAAAAATCTTTTTCTTTTGGCTTACCTCCCGGGCAAGCCCTTTTTTATTTTTCTCCCTCGTGAAACCATGGATTGCCAGGATACAAACTCCGGGATATGCATTATTATCCCGGAGTTCACTTATCCTGTAACTAAACCACGCTATTATTAACCGGATTGTTCAACAAAAATTCGTTCATTGGTTTCACCTACCCGGACTTTACAGCCCAATTCTCCATCTCGGGTCCCCTGAACTTCCTTTTCCTGCAAACCCGGTATCTTTGAAATTAAAATCACCGTTATCGGGATCTACCCATAAATCGTAAGCCGTACCGGCATAGGATCCCGGGGGCATTCCCGGGATTTCATTTTTCCCTTCCCCATAGGCAAAATCGGAAGTAGTGTATGTATTCACAACGGTCCAGTTTGTTTCATCCATCCCGTCAAATCCATCAATGGTATAATCGGGGTCTCCTGAACCTTCGTACCACCCGTGCCCCCAGATGGTATTGCTTATGGTAATGCCATTGAGCACATCATTCTGATCTCCCTGTCTCCAGCGGAAGATATGTCTTCCCTGCGAAGGGGATTCACTGATCGTACAACTTTCAATGATCAGGGAATTGGTGTTGTTCCTGCTGGTCATGAACGAACGGGCCCTGGAAATGGTTGTGTTTTCAAGATAGATATCGTTACAGATCCATGAGGTTTTGTCAACCGTTAGAATTCCGTAATCGCGGATGCTATCGATCACACAATCGATAATTGTATATTTATCAAGGCTTCCACTACCACCTTTCATCCGGACTACACCCCGCAGATTGCGGATTATACAGGACTCGTATTTTATCTCCCCCAGGGTTCCGCTGACATCGATATTAAACACATAGCGTTCGTCAAATCCATCGGGAGCTGTTAGTTTGATATCCTTAAAGGTTACATATTCCACAGAGGCATCTTCAGCAATATTGAAGTTTTGTGTCACATCGATTACCGGCAATGCCTGTACAAAGCTATAGCCGGCCACAAATGAAATGGACTTATCAAAATCATATCCGTCGGCTATATAGGTTTTACCTCCTTCCAGAATAACCACGGTACCATCATCAACGGAAGGCAGGGTATCTGTCAGCACAATGGTTGAATCAATGCCTGTCAGGTCGAGGACATTGTCTCCGGTTACGAAAGCTTCCCTTGTTGTATAAACCTCCCAGCCACGCAGGGTTTCATTGCTATAAATGGCAATCTGGTAGGTGGTAGCTGCATTCAGACTCCCCACTATTTTTTCATTGGTTGCCTGCTCGTCAGGTGTCAGTTCATATTCAGCCAATGGATTCGCAAGCCGTTCGTCGGTGCCGGCAAATACTTTGATTCCCGTTATGGGTGCTCCTGCCGGAGACCAGAATACACGGGCCCGTGTGTCCAGTACATCAAAAGGAGTCGGAGTTCCCATGTTGGATGGAAACTTGGCTGTTCTGACACTCCCCAGGAAGGATGGTTTGCTATCGTATCCCGGATCATCGGCATGCGCCGTGGCCTGAATCTGATAAACCGTAAACCATAACAACGGTTCCCCGATCACCTCTTCATTAATAATCACAAAGTTGGTATCAAGTTCAAATGAATACAAAGTGGTCAGAAATGAATCACGGCTTACTTCGATGGTATATTTTTCAGCTTCCTTCATTTTGCCCAGATTCACAACTATGGTATTATCAATAGAATAAAGATCTTCATTCAGGACAGGTTGAAACAAACGGGTCCTGGGATAGGTTTCGTCCTTTTCACAGGCAGCCAACAACAGCAAAAGGGTTGCCCAAACGGCCAGAAGTACTTTACTATTTACTTTTTCTGATTTCATAGTATCATTTTTTAGCATTTATTATCAGCTCAATTAAAATCCAAAATTATATCCATCGTTCTTTAACAATCCCTTGCTGTTATCAATCCCAATGGTCGGTATTGGAAAAATATAGCGGACAATGCCCTCAGGCACCCCAATATTGGAACCGTGAATATAATTATCCCAGTCGCGTGTGATCCATTCGGCATACCCATCAGCCCTTGTTTCATCGTACATATCGATGAGCCAGGCCTGGCGTTCCCAGGTATCATCCGGAGCCACAGAAACCTTATCAAAAATATTGTATATTAAAAGATCTCCGTTCTCAGCCAGTTTGGTGTATAAATAGTCCGGGAGTGTTCCGGTGCCGTTAAATGCATCGTCGGCCATCTGTTTGAGTCCATCGACCGTTTCCTTTACTTTTTCGTAATAAAGGTTCCAGCGGATCAGTTCATATTTACGGATCATTTCGCCGCCGAATTCCCAGGCACGTTCATCCACAATGGCCTGAAAGAAATCTTCTTTGGACCCGGAAATATTTGCGATATACTGGTCTACTTTTTCCGGCCAGTCTTCCTCATTAAAAGCACGCTGGCGCACTCTTCTGAACGCATTTTTTGCTTCTGCTGTAGGACCGTTCAGTTCATTTTCAGCCTCAGCGAACATCAGCAGAACATCGGCATACCGCATCATCGGCCAGTTGATGCCGGTACCCTTGCTTGTGGAAGGCCCCGGAGGATTATCCAGGTAGTGACGGCTCCACTTGGCCTGTGAGATACGAATATTGCCGGTGCTTACCAGTTGCTGTACAAAATCGCTGTTTATTTCATAAAAACCACAGGTAACCTCGAACCGTTTATCCTGTCGGTCAAACGAATAGACATATGTAGGTGGCATCGACATATAATTGGATCCCTGTCCATAGGGATGGGTTCCCGGATCGACCTTAATTCCTATATTCCAGCCCACATCGCCTTCGCCCACGGCAAAAGGTACTTCAAACAGCATATCACTGTTTGTGGGAGATATGAATTTACACTGATTCATGAATACCTGTCTGTAATCTTCCGGAAGAGGCCGGTCTTTCAGGGTCATCAGTTTTTTGGTATATTTCCGGGCAATTTCATAGTATTCCAGGTAGTCCGGTTCACGGGCCATGGTAAGGTCGGGTTTCAGATACCAGCCTCCCCTTTGGAGAGCCAGGCGGGCAATCATACCCAACGTATATTCCCTGTTGATCTGTTCAATGCCGAATTGCAGTTCATCGGCCCACATCATCTTTTCTTCGATATCAATTAAATCCTGAATTACAGAGGACAGAATCACATTCCGGTCTTCTTTTGGAAGGTTAAACTCTATATCCACGGCCGGTGCCTGGGTAGATATGGGAACATCCCCAAAATAAAAAACCAGCATGCTGTACCAGTATGCACGCATGGTATACGCTTCGCCCAACAGATGATACATCGCCCTAGACAGGGTTACATCCTCAGACTGCAAGGCTTCACTGGCCAGGATTCCTTCGATCGCAATATTCGCATCCCGTATAGCCTGATAGCCTATGCTCCATACATAATCCAGGTCACCGTTATTCTCCTGGGCATTCAGCCGCCATATCTGGTACCGTGCTCCGTCACTGCTTCCTCCCGAATGCTCAATATCCGTGTTTCCGGTCATATTGTTGGATAAACGGGAGCGAAAACCGTCATGACTGAAATGAACGTACATTGCGTTAACGGCCTTTCGTGCATCTTCAGCATTCGAGAAGATATATTTCGAATCAAATGTGGAAAGCGATTCAGGCTCTAAAAAGTCGTCACAGCCTGTAAGCAAGAGCATTACAGTCAATGTGTATATGAAATATTTTATCTTCATCTTTCTAATTTTTATTATTTACTATTCCTTGTTTCTTAAAATGATATATTCACACCAAACGTAAAAGAACGGCTTCTTGGGTAAGAAGAATAATCAATGCCCGGGGTCAGGGCTTCATAGCTGCTGTTTCGCGAGGTACTGACCTCAGGATCATACCCTGTATACTTCGTCCACAACCACAGGTTGTAGCCCGTGGCGTAAACGCGTAAATTGGATATCCCTGCATGAGAACTGATCCGTTGAGGAATCGTATAACCGAGGGTCAGGGTATTCAGCCGCAGAAAGGAGCCATCTTCCACAGCCCAGTCGGTAAGCACGGTTGTGGCCTGGCCAAAGGAGTTGCTTCCGCTCCACATGGTTTTGTCCTTATTGAGTTGTCTCAGTTGTTCAAGGTCTGTAACAACGCCTCCTGCTTCTCCTGTTATGGAACCATCCACATCGATATAGGTAAAACGCTCATCCGGGCTCATGGTTGTCAGCATATTTCCATAGGTTGTCCGGTACAACTGGTTGTAATCAATTTTCCCGGTATTGTATATATCGTTTCCAAGCGACCAGTTAAAGAGAACGGATGCGTCAAAGCCTTTAAACATAGCGTCAAAGCCAAAACCTCCGGTAGCTTTTGGGAGGGCACTTCCGATCACCTTACGGTCCATGCTGTTGATGAGTCCGTCGGGTTGACCATCGGGTCCGGAAATATCCTTCAGCTTCATGTAACCAGGCCGTACACTATTCACGCCCAGGGTATTCTTATTATCAGGGATCTTTTCCTTCAGCTGATAGGTATCCGATACCGGATCATAACTCATAAAATCATCCACAGTGTACATTCCATCATTGATATACCCGTAAATCAGACCGACTGTTTCACCTACCCGCAAATAATAATCATCGCGGTCTTTGAGGTCTGTACTGGACCAGTTTGACTGGAAAAACCGTTCATCTGTACCATCGAGTTCATCGATTCTGGCTTTGTTGATCCCAAAGTTTACATTCGCAGAAAGGGTAAAATCATCCCGGTCAACCAGGAAAGCATTCAGCAATAATTCAATCCCCTTATTGGACGTGTTCCCTACATTGTTCCATTGGGTTTCGAAACCCGAAATAGGAGAAATAGCAGAAGCTAAGAGCAAATCCCTGGTTGTATTCTGGTACAGATCAAAGGCCCCTCTGATTCCTCCGTTGAAAAACATAAAATCGAGCCCGAGGTTACGGTTAATGGTTGTTTCCCAGACGATATTCGGATTATACAATGTGGAGCCCTCGGGTGAGTAATAGGCATTGTAACTGTTGGTGCCCATTCCCGGGCCGTTGCTGGTACTGGCATCAAACAGGAACTGTGTGGAGTTGGCCGGAATACGGTCGTTTCCTGTTTGTCCGTAACTGAACCTCAGTTTTAATTCATTGATTTGAGAGACTCCGCTGAGAAATCTTTCTTCATTTATTTTCCACGCCAGGGCTACGGCAGGAAATACACCCAGCCGGTTTTCTTTGGCAAATTTGCTGGATGCATCCGAACGGAGTGTGGCCGTAACCAGGTATTTGCCCCTTAACTGATAATTGGCACGGCCAAAAAAGGACAACCGGTTCTGATTGGTTGATTCATAACTGGAATATTCATCGAGCGTCCCCAGGGCCATGTTGGCAAACATTTCTTCAGGTTGCATGGATTCCCTGAAATTTTCAGCCCGCACGAAATTACCTTTTCCCCCGTTGGAATAGACCTCATGTCCAAGCATAAGATCCAGTTCATGTTCTCCGAGGTTCTGAAAAACATAATGAGCCGTATTCATCCAACGGTATGAATTGTTGCGCCGGTTGGTGATGGTCCCCAACGGAAGGCTGTTTCCTTCTTTTTGTGATTGACTGGTCAAGGGGCCGTAGTAGCGTAATCTTTCATCGTAACTGACACTGCTTGTTATGGCCGTTTTAATGGTCATGTTCTCCAGGGGATTCCATGTGAGTCCGCCCTGAAGGACGTAATTCATGGTGTTGCGCTGTCTCCAGTCCTGTTTGGCCAGTTCCAGCGGATTGATGAGACTCAGCAGAAAAGACTGGTAATCATCGGAAGTATCCACACTGGACAGGTCGATATCCAGTTCATCAGCAATCCCGTTCACCGGACGGGCTGTGATCACATTTTTCACCCTGATCTGTGCACTTCCGGAAGTACCCGCACCGTCCACCTTGGTATCGGTAATCCTTGCGGAAGCTTCAAAACTCAGGGATTTGGCTATGTCATGGTTCAGCTTGAAATTAATCACATTTCTCCGGTAGCCGTTTCCTATCATGATGCCGTCATCGGTATTGTTTGTCAGGCTCAGACTGAGTCTTGTTCTTTCAGTCCCCCCGCTGATGCTCAGGTTATGGGATTGGGATACCTGCGTTTTTCCGAACAGCTCATCCTGCCAATCCGTAGGTTTCTTATCTTTATACAATTCCAGGTCATCGTATTTCCCGTAATATTTTTCAAATTTTGTCACGTCAGCCTCGGAGCGTAATTTTGCTGCTTCATAATGAACCATAACAAATTCATACGGGTTGAGTACCTCATACGTGCGTTCGAGGGGCAATGTTTTCACCTGCCCATATCCGTTGTAGCTAACGGTTGTTCTGCCGGCAACCGGGCTTTTCGTAGTAATGAGGATCACTCCGTTTGCAGCCTGGGCTCCATAAATGGCTGTTGCAGCCGCATCTTTCAGCACGTTAATGCTGGAAATATCATTCGGTGGAACATCCCGTATGCTCTCGACGATAAATCCGTCCACCACATAAAGAGGAGAATTGTCCTGGGTAACTGAACCACCGCCCCTCACGCGGATCACCACTTCCGCATCGGGGGATCCGTCGGTCGTAATGATGTTCACACCTGGCAATCGTCCTTTAATTGCTTCCGCTGCATTGGCAATCGGAACTTTCTGTAACTCCATACCAGAAATGGAAGAAACAGAACCGGTCAGATCAGACCTGCGTACAGATCCGTACCCTACCGCAACAATTTCATCCAGCTGGGTCGTTTCCACTTCCAGCATCACGTCAATTGTGCTCCTTCCATCAACACTGATTTCCTGCAACTGGTAACCAATAAACGAATACGTTAACACCGTACTGGCAGAAGGAACATCAATCTGATAGGTCCCCTCACCCGTAGTGGTCGTTCCCTGTGTGGTCCCTTTTATAACCACGTTGACCCCGGGTAAAGGTTCTCCTGATTCTTTGTCCGTTACTTTTCCGCTTACCCTTACCTGCTGAGCAGTAAGGGTAAAAACAAAAAATAACTGAACTGCCATTAACATACCCAGATAACGGAATGGATTCCCCCGCCCGGGTTTTTGACTTGCTCCATGTAATTGTGCCATATTTCTTTGTTTAGATTTAATTATGTATGTCATTCACATCATCCGAGGATCAGGTTAAGTAAAACAATCACCGCCACAATAAGAAAAACCGTCATGACAATCAGGATCCAGTTTGTCCTTTTCAAATTGCGGTGTATTTGCTTCATATGCCAATTAATTTGTATTGACAAGGTAACGCAAACAGAAATATCCGGACTGTTTATTTTTCCCAGATTAAATTGGATCGCTTCCCCATAAGTGTCATTCTTCCCAAAAAGCGGGTAAAAATAGCACACATAAAAATCTTCTGCCCCCAGGAAACCCGGAAGGCTGGTTTCCAGATACATAAAACATCGCATTTTCGAGACCGGAGGGCAACAGGAAAAGCAGGATAAAAACTCAGAGTACCGGGAAGAAAGGGAGAAAGGAGCCAGGTAAGGCAACCCTAGGGGGTTGAATTATTTTGTTCTCTTGCCACATATTCTGTTGCACTCAATCCATATTCCCTTTTGAAACATTTCCTGAAATGAGAAAGATCTTTGAATCCGACCGCATAGGCAACTTCCGAAATATTCATTTTACCCTGAACCAATAACTGGGTAGCTCTTTTCAGCCGGATATGCCGTATAAATTCTTTCACGGTCATATCGGTAAGTGCATGTAATTTCCGGTACAGTTGCATTCTGCTTACGCCTACTTTTTGGGCAAAGCTTTCTATATCCAGCTCACTGTCAGCAATATTTTTTTCAACGACCTGAATGGCTTTTTGTAAAAACCTTTCATCCGGTGATGTTATTTCAATGTTTCTGGGTTCAAGAATAATGGTACCTGTATATTTCTCTTTCAATGATTCCCTGATGGAAAGGACATTTTCAACTTTTACCTGAAGTACGGACAGATCAAAAGGTTTTGTGATGTAATCATCTGCTCCGGTTGTCAATCCACGGATTTCATGTTCTCTTGAATGCATGGCTGTGAGCAGCAAAACCGGAATATGGGAAGTCCTCTCATCATTTTTTATCTTCCTGCACAGATCATACCCATCGGATTTTGGCATAATGATATCACTGATTATTACATCAGGAACTGTTTTTAATGCCATTTCCCACCCTTCGTCGCCATCTCTCGCTTCATAAATTTTATAAACCGGCCTGAAATGGTTACGGATGAACTGTCGCACATCCTGGTTATCTTCCACAACCAGCATGATTTTTGAATGCAACGGTCCGGTCTGGTCATCCCAATCCTTTATTTCCGGTTGGGTTCCTGTTTTTTCCTGTTCCTGTGGGCCGGTACTATCCTGTTTTTCCTCCTCCGCAGCTGAATGATAGGGAATACGGATGGTAAACTTTGTGCCTTTGCCTGGTTTGCTGGTAACAAAAATAGTTCCTTTGTGTATTTGCACCAGTTCTTTGACCAATGCCAGTCCAATTCCAGCTCCGGATCCCTTTTGTTGATTATCGACCTGAAAAAAGCGCATGAAAATCCTGTTCAGGTTTTTGGCGGGAATCCCTTTGCCTGTATCTTTCACGGTAATTTCGATGAACTGTTTTTCTGTATCTCCGTCTGAAAAATCTTCATCATCCGAATCAAATACCAGGGTCAGGTTGATGGTTATGGAACCTCCCGGATCGGTAAATTTAAATGCATTTGAAATGAGGTTATTCAGGATCTTCTCCATTTTATCCGGATCAAAGGACACAAAAAGACGTTTTTTTAGCGTATTGAACCGGAGTTTAATTTGTTTCTCAACCGCATAATCGGTATAGGAATTGACGATATTCCTGATAAAGTGAACCATATCGGCCTTTGTCAGGTTAAGTTGCAGATTTCCAGCCTGAAGCTTCCTGAAGTCGAGCAGCTGATCAATAAGGTTAATCAGGTTTTTGGCATTCCGGTGCATCAATGTAAGATTTTCCCGGATTTCATCTTCGGGAAGCTTTTTATTCAACATTTTTTCCAGCGGGCCGAGAATCAACGTTAAGGGAGTTCGTATATCATGCGATACATTGGTAAAGAATCTCAGTTTCAACATATCCAGTTCATGCAATTTCCTGGCATTCACTCTTTCCAGTACCAGCTGGTTTTTTATTTTTTCACGGTTGATAAAGAAATGGATGATTGTATATATCAGCAACAGAATGACCGCAAAAATCAGAACCAGGAAGCAGGTGGTTTTCCGGAAAGGAGGCTTCACCTCAATTTTCAGTTGCAATTCATTTCCCACAGCTGAATTTCCGGGAATGATCCGTTTTATTCTGAGAACATAATCACCGGGGTTCAGGTTTGTATAGGTTGCAGTATGTGAAGTACCCGGTTCATTCCAATCCCTGTCAAAACCTTCCAGCATATAGGAATAGAGGTTGCTCTCGCTGTTGACATAATTCAAGGCAGCGAATTCCAGGGTAAAGACATTCTGGCTGTAGTTCAGCTCGAGGTGGTCTGTTTCTGAAATGCTTTTCTTCAGGACTACATTTTTACCATTTCCAATCGGTACCGATTTATTAAAAATTTTGAGATCTGTCAAGACCAGCGGGGCCGGGGCTTCTTCGGAAACCACTTCCCGGGGATCGAACATGTTGAATCCCGATATGGAACCGAACAACAGTTCTCCCGAACTTGTTTTACAGGCTGCTCCGTAGCAAAACTGATTGTTGTTTAATCCGTCCTTGCTGGTAAAATTCTGAAAAAATCCGGTTTCAGGGTCAAACCTGGAAAGTCCGTTGCTGGTAGAGATCCACAGATGGTTTTTATCATCCTCAAGAATACACAGGGCCTGGTTATTGGCTAATCCGTCATTCTCGTTGTAGTACTTTATAGGCCCGGAAGCAGGGGAATAGATAGCTATTCCTTTGTCGGAAGTAGCAATCCAGTTCCTGTTTTTTGAATCCTGGTACATGGAACGTGTATGTTCAAAAAACCGTTTAAGGGTATTTTCTTCCGGGTTATAGATGATCACTTCATCGGGACTTCCCATCCACAAATTCCCCTTATCATCCTTTTCAATCCATGATATCTGATCATTGCCGCTTAAATGGTTGTAATGAATGAATGAATTTGTTTGGCGGTCATATTTATCCGCCCCCCGGGAGGTTGCCACCCATATGTCTCCCTGTTTATCCAACATCAGATCCCAGACCCTGTTATCCGCAAGGCTGTTTTTAATGGCAGGGTCATGCCTGTGATGGATAATCCTGCCCGTATTCAGGTTGATCACATCAATCCCTCCCAGGAAAGTACCTACCCATAAATTCCCCTCCCGGTCATCAAGGAACGCTTTGATACAGTTTTGCGACAGCGAATTGTCCTTTTCGTGATCCGCCATCAGATAGGTATAGGTTCCTGTTTCCGGATCATAAATATTGATCCCTCCGTCTTCGGTACCAATCCATATTTTTCCCTTGGGGTCAATCCAGAAAGCATAGATAATGCTGCTGTTTAAGAATCTGTTATCATCAGGAAGAGCCCCGAAATTGTGAAAGACCTGTTTGCTCTTAGCCAGGAGGTTCAGCCCCCCCCGTGTACCGATCCATGTTTCCCCTCTTCGATCGTGCAAAATGGATAAAACGGAATTGTTTGACAAACTGCGGGGTTCTCTTTCATCATGTTTGAAAAAACCGGTTACTCCGCTGAACTTTGAATAGACATAGAGGCCTCCTCTTGTGCCTATCCAGAATTCCCCGAGGGCTCCCCTGGAAATGGAACGCACCGTCTCAGAACGCGCAACCTCAGGAGTGAGTTTTATCTGTTCAATTGCCCTCTCTTCCGGATCGGCCAAAAAAACACCCGCTGAATAGGTTCCGATCCATATCAATCCCTCGTCATCCAGATAGATTTCCCAGATCTCTTTGTTTTGATTCGCTCCGAAACCCAGTTGCACTCTGTCCATTTCATTGCGAAACGGATCGTATGTATAAACTCCGTCGTTTGTTCCAATCCATAAGGTTCCGTTGGTATCAAACTGAAGATTCCTCACATAATTTCCGTTAAAAACAGCACCGGAATCCTTCATTACAGGGTCAAGCGGAATAAGCGTACCGGTCGTGTCCAGGGTGAAGATCGTATAATCCGTACCGATCCACAATCTCCCCTCCCTGTCGTAAACCAGGTCATTGACTGATACCTCCTTGTACCGGAACTGAATATCCTCTTTAAAGGGATGGAAAAAACATGCTTTGTTCCGGTCAAAAATATTCAACCCTCCTGTTTCCGTTCCAACCAACAGATTTCCTTTTTTGTCTTCTTTAATTACCCGAACCAGATTCCCTTCCAGGCTGGTTGAATCCTCAGGATCCGGTAAAAAGTTCACAAAGGTATAACCGTCAAACCTGCTTAATCCCTGGCTTGTACCGATCCAGATCCAGCCTTTGCTGTCCTGATAGATACACTGTACCAGGTTGTTGGGCAATCCATCCTCCTGGGTAAAAATATCAAACCGCAATTCCGGAGTGATCCCCCTGAGAAGAACCGGCAACAGGACTATTCCTGCCAGGAAAACCAGCCTGACCCCATATCTTCCCGAAAACTTCATTCCTTTTTTCCCATGCCTCATTTTCAAATACCTAAACGAAGTAAAACTTCATGGAAAATTAATTCAAATAATTGAATTAAAAAAAACCAGATGAGCTACAGATCCATTCAAATACTTACTCATACAAGCATATTTAATTCACATTAAGCATCTTAAATATAGTACATCCAATAGATGGCAGGTTCTCTTTTTTGAATCAGGCTACATGCTTTAAAATATTATTTACTACATTGAGCACGTTATTAATGAAAAATTCCTTTCCTGCTATGAAACCAGCCCGATGGAAGCACCTCTCTCCCTCAACGCGGGATCCCGATCAAAACCGGGAAACAAGCTGTCGCTGATTGCTGTCAACGATCCCTGTGGGCCAAGAATAGGTGCCTTGCAGGGCGTATGGGATAAGAAATGAATTCTCAAAAAGGTACAATAATGCATAAAAAAGATTGGATTAAGATGAAACGCCGTTCTATACTGGGTATTGTATTGTTATGGACTCCGTTCACAATACTGATGAATACAGGTTGTGACAGCCAGGTTTTGGGAGCTCCGGATTCCGGAAGAACCGTAAAGCGGGTCATAACAGCCTCCGATGCTCCGGCAGCCATCGGGCCATACAGCCAGGCCATTGAAGTGAACGGAACCCTCTACATCTCAGGCCAGATAGCGATCGATCCCTCAACAGGAAAAATGATCTCCGGCGGGATTGCTGAACAGACCGAACAGGTGATGAAAAACATCGGCGCCATACTCCGGGAAGCAGGATATGGATATGAGCACATCGTCCGGTCAACCTGTCTGCTTTCCGATATTGCTGATTTTTCGGACATGAATGAAGTCTATGGTCGCTATTTCAGGGAAGGCCCACCGGCACGTGCCACCTTTGCTGTAAAGGGACTGCCCCTGGAAGCGTTGATCGAGATTGAAACCGTTGCAGTGAAATAAAATGCGCTCACAGAATAAAAAAACCGCACAGCCGGAAAAAGACTTTATCCTTTCTGACTTAGGGGATCTGATGGGATTTCAGGTTGAGCATGTTTTCAGCAAACTCCCAGGTAGCCTGCTTGACTTCAGAAACTGCTCCTGAGGTCAGTTCACAGGCAATGGTATGTTCTCCGGCTTCGGGAAAAGCCTTTTTCATTTTCTGCCCGGGCAGGGTCCCCAGTTTATCATACATGTCAAGCATGGCATCCACTTTCACAACCTGATCCTGGTTTTCCTTATCCTTAAAATAATACCCCAGAAAAACAGGAGCTGTTACGCGCCTGTACGTTTCGGTTTTCATCGTAGCCTCCACCAGTTGCTGCAGGTAAACCACGCCTTCAAGCCGGTATTTGCAATACCAGTATTGGCATTCTGTGGATGCGGAATCGGGATGGGTCACCCGGTATTTTCCGCCGCTCTTTTTCCGGGCAAACTGCAAGCCCCAGGGTTTGGAAAGCATAAATGCCCCCTTATTGTGGATCCGGATGTTGGGAGAATACAAAATCAATCCCTCCACATATTCAGGAAAATCAGCTGCCAGTTTCAGGGACAAGGTACCTCCGGTTGAGGTACTCATGATGATCACCTTCTTCCCCAGCGTACGTGCTACCAACAATGCCTTCTTCGCATCTTCCCAGAGGCGCTCCGGAGTCATATCGATCAATGGATCTTCCGTTATGAGTCCGTGCGAGGCCAGTCTCGGAAAATAGGCATTGCACCCATACCTTTCAGCGAAATCCTTATGAACCGGATATCCTTCATACCAGGAAGCTGAAAAACCATGAAGATACAGAAGGCAATACGCGGTACGTTGCCTTATGCTGTCATCAGCCCATAGGATCCGGGCTTCGTTGTCCGGCTTGATGTTTTGTTCCGATTCTTCCCGGAGAATAGTGCTTTCAAGGGTGCGCAGACTTCCCTGCACCACCGGCAGATCGTTGTTCAGTTCAGGTTTGGAAGGGCGAGGGCCCAGCAGGTATCCTGCAATCAGTAATACTCCGATTATCAGAAAAAAACGTTTTATCCGCTTCATACCAACCTATTTTCCTGCAAAATAACCTTTTTTTACTGAAAACAGAATATCCTTCCCGCCATTCACCCGGGAAAAAATACCTGGATGTTCTGTCTTCCCACTATTTCTTTATACTTTTACAACGCAGATATGATAATTGCAATATAGTTTTGGGGAGAATATGATGAAGTACTTTCTTTTGCATCTTTTATTTATCCTATTGATTCCAGGCGTTTCCGGAGCCCAGGGACTGATTCAACCCGAGCTTCCGGCGATCGATTCAGTTTTACTGAACGACAGCCTGCTATCACCGGAGGCTCCCCTGCTGAATATCCCGGCAATGAACAATCCTGCTTTGATCCTGCCGGAGTATATTGCTTATACACTTCCGGAGTTTGATTTTAACCAGAAACTCCTGAATATGCGCCAGGATTACAATTTTACTATTTTTAATCCTTCCGGAATTT
>Ga0307422_1000746_pt1 | contig 17492 bp, 12 predicted proteins | sample SalMarWE160290MG_FD_202153 | JGI IMG/M metagenome (GOLD analysis project Ga0307422, IMG submission 202153) | Salt marsh sediment microbial communities from the Plum Island Ecosystem LTER, Massachusetts, United States - WE1602-90 | ecosystem: Environmental > Aquatic > Marine > Intertidal zone >...
TGCATCCCACCCGGAGGATATCCGGAAAAACAGAGTAAATACCGCAATTGTCGTACAGGCTGTCTGTTAAAGCCAATGTGGATACGGAAGCCTCTCCCCGACCATCCAGGTAAAGCATCGTATCATGACAGCTAACTACCGGCGCCATGGTATCAACCACCGTAACAATGGATACACATTCGGAATAATTGCCATTCCGGTCTCCTGTTTTTGCAGTCACCTTGTTTTCCCCGATATCATCACACCCGAACCAGGAATAATCTATCGAATAAGATGTAATTTCACAGTTGTCCGTACTTTGACCACATATATCCACAGGATAAATATGAGCCATTCCATCCTTATCAAGGTATAAGAACGTATCTTTACAGAGCGCCAGGGGTTTTACGGAATCGGTAACATGAATGGTGTCAGCCAACCTAAGCCTGCATCCCTTGGCATCGGAAACCACCGCTTCATAAATGCCTTTTTTTAAATTCCTTATTGTAAAAGATTCCTGCCCGGTGGACCACAAAACTGAGTACGGAAGAGTTCCTCCTGAAGGAGTGACTGATATCTTTCCGTATTTATCTTCTGTACAGAGTACATCCACCTTATCGATCACAGCGGTCAGTTCCGGTGGTTCTGAAATCACGACGTTTTTGGTTATTTCATTCAGGAAGGCATCTCTGATCGTTACCGAATAAAAACCAGCTTCCAGGTTGTCTAATGTATCAGAAGGACCTGAAAAAACCGAATCTCCTGTTGACCAGATATACGTGTAGGATCCTGTACCTCTGGCAACTTCTGCCACAATGCTTCCATTCTTATCTCCATTGCAAAGAACATCATTGTAAAATATATTTACAGAAAAAATTCCATCCCCCCGGACAGAAAAAATAAAGGGATGGTTTACCGGATCATTGGTATGGATTACTATTTCAGCCTCCCTGCTACCCAAAACGGTTGGTGTGAATGCAACTTCAAACCGGGTACTGTCACCGGGAGCAATGATGCGATCAGGCAACAGAGAAACCGAAAAACAGGCTGCATGGTTTCCGGTAATTTCTATCTCTGGGGTCCCTGTAAGATTGAGGAACCCTTCGCCTTTGTTTTTTATCAGAAAAGACCGGAAGATGGTTTGATCATTTATTTCTGCCTTTCCAAAATCTGTAAAATCTGCTCTTTCGGGAGTTGAATCGTTGTTTTCTATGGGTATCCCGTTTCCTGAAAGGATGATTCCGGGTGAAAGCCTGTTTTGGAAACCCGGAGTTGGAAAATCAGCCCTGTACGAATGGGTATTTCTGTAACCTCCTGATCCGTTGGGTATCCGTTGCAGCGAATGATGGTCTTTGTCCTTGTTTTCATTTTCATTCAGCTGCTGTTCACCGGGATGTAAGAGGGACAACAATCCGGAATCATCTGCATCATCGGTATCATAAACAACGGCATCAATTAATCCGGAGGTTGTCATTAAAGTTCCATTAGGGAAATCCTTCCCATTTCCACAGTAAAGTACGATGGCATCCGCACCATTTTGAATTTTTCCGTCCGGAATAACCCTGTCGCATGCAGAAATCCCGGAATTCCCTGCAACAAAATAGCCGTCATCATCTGTTTCACATCCATCCAGTCCGATTGAGAAATAGGATTTGTCGTTGCTGCCGTTAAAAAATACCATAACGATTCCGTCCAGGGATGTATTCCCAGCTCCTCCATCATATAATTCAACAAATTCCATGGTATCGGAGCCGGGTGTATCTGCATCCATCTCATTAATAAACAAATCATTCATTGAGAATATAACCTGATTGGCAGGTGAGAATGTTGTGTTGTATTTAAGAAAACCACCCTCCTGATTGTATTCAAAAGCCATAAGGCTATAGCAGGAACCAGGGATTAACCCTCCGGCAACAACACTTCTTCCTGAACCATTATATATGCAGTACCATTCCGGATCTCCGGACGGTTCGCCCCAGGCAAACAGCGTATCGGCCCTGTAAACTTTATTATTGACAGGAACAGCAAAACCGGCTACTCCTTCCCGTATAAAAACAAGGCAACTATCGCCATCTCCCCGTTCCCAGGCAATCAACGCTTTGGTTGCATCCAGTTCCGATACATGTAAGGTATGTACCTGAAGCGTTGGAACCGGGACCACGACCCCTGACCCTTCCATTCCAAAACGGAAAATCCCGTTTTCCTCATCCCCGTTATGAATGGTCATCATTGAAAAATAACTGCCTCCGGCTAAAGGGTGGAACGCTATTTCAAGGGAACAGGAGTCCCCGGGGGCAACCGATTGAGGAACAGGGGAAAGAATACTGAAATTTGAAGAATCAGAAAGCCACACCGCGTAGAGAGGCAACAAGGTATCTCCGGTATTGACGATATGAAAAATACGTACAACCGATCCGGAATCCGCCTCTGTTGCTCCAAAGTACGTATGGTTACCGGGTTCCGGAGTCAAATCCCCGTTAAGAATCTGCTTCCTGTTCCCAAAAACTTTTATTTCAGGAGAACTCAGAACAATGAAAGAACAAACATCGTTTTCCCAGTTATTCTTATTGCAGATTAATTCCAGTAACTGCATCCGTGTTCCCTTTGCTCCTTTGGAGTCATCATACCGGATATTGATCGGCTCTTTTTCAATAGTGGGGTGAGGAAAAAGAGCCACACAATTTTTTCCGTTTTCCAGTCCGGAAGGCACAGCTGAAGCACAAACCGACAGGCCCCCGGAAGAGAGATACTCCTGGTTGGTCCATCCGGTTTCCGGATTGTTTCCTCCCAGGGAAGTACCCTCATCCATATGGATTCCGGTTATAAACAACGGATTTGCGGGTCGGGGGCCTTCTGCGCTCCGATAAGCAAGTAGCTGGTCGCCTGATGATAAGGAAAATTCTGCGTACCCCGGGGCAGGCACCAGGGTTCCTCCTGCTGCTGAAACTTCAAAAGACGTTCCGCCAGAATTTGCTTCTGCATAAACCGCATCACCAACGGTCAATCCGGGAGATGTATAGACCAGATGGCCTTCAGAACTTCCAATCCAACCACTGCCACTCCAACCTTCATCCGTAAAATAGATCTTCTCTCCTGCCTGAATATCCCTCAATACCAGAAACGCAAAACCAGGGTTGGAGCCTCCCTTAATCCTGATAAAAGCCAGGATTCCGGAATCCGAATGCTGCGCTTCAGCTGTGGAAACATATAAAAAGACAAACAGTAAAAAACATATGCTACACCTTATCAGGGAATACACTACCTGACACCGTGTATGAAGGGGATTAACAACTTTCATACGGATTTGTTTGGGTTATATTCTTATACTACGATCAGACAACATCAGTCTGAATCCCTTACAAGGTACAGATAAAAACCGAAATAATAAAAAACAGGAATCTTTTTTTTTATCGCAACCTGTCAAACGAAAAGAGAACTTAATCGGGATTGATCCAGTCACCGTATTCTCTGATCAGCTGTTCCAGTTCTTCCACTGCTTTATCGTAAGGAATATGCTTTTTTTTGAGTTGTTGTCCTTTGTAGAGGTTTACTTTCCCCTGGCCGGCACCCACAAATCCGTAATCAGCATCGATCATTTCACCCGGTCCGTTAACGACACAACCCATGATTCCAATTTTTAAATTATTGAGGTGTTTAAAATGTTCTTTTACCCGTCTGGTTGTCTCATGCAGATCAAAAAGGGTTCGTCCGCATCCCGGGCAGGAAATAAATTCGGTTTTGGATATCCTCATCCGGCTGGCCTGTAAAATTCCAAAATTTAAATCCTTAAGTTCGGTAAACGTTATAACCTCTCCTTTATTATGAATACACAATCCATCGCCATACCCATCAATCAGCAGTCCTCCGAGGTCAGCGGATGCTTTGATCTGCAAATCTTCCAGCTTTTGTTCGTTATATTTCCTGTAAAGAATAACGGGAACCTTCCATATATGGGTTTCCAGCATCATAAAGAAGGCTCTGAGTTCTGCATAAGGATTGCGGTTAAAACTTTCAAGGATCAGGACCGTTTTCCGGGTTTGTCTGAGTTTTGTGATAATTTCGGGATTCTGATCCATGAACCGGTCAAATTCAGCTTTGTTGGTCCGGATAAATTTCATCCGGCCCCAGCGTGTGCTTTCAAAAAGATACTCATCCAGGTTAATAATTGGATATTCGTTTCTCTGGATATCAAGAATTTTGTTCTCAGAGATAAAATAGTCGGGGATCAGTTTCCCTCTGATTGGCAGTAATTCTTTTAATGAACGAACCCCAAGATGGGCAACCACAACAGGCAATTGCCTGCCTCCAAACTTTAATACCGGCCGGGTTGATCGTCTTTCATATTCAAAGGGATTGGTTTGGGCATGCAAAGGGGCACTGATCGGCTGATGATCCTGGTAGGATTTAAAATGGTGAATCAGTCTTTTAGCAACGGAAATTTCGTTCTCCGGAGCTTCTGTAAGGGAAACACGAATGGTATCCCCTATTCCATCAGCCATCAAAGCACCCATACCGACAGCTGACCTGATCCGGCCTTCTTCTCCCTCACCCGCTTCGGTAACCCCCAGATGAAGAGGGTATTTCATGCCTTCCAGGCGCATTTTAAAATTGAACAGCCGGACGGTATACACCATAATCCGTGTATTGCTCGACTTTATAGAGATGACCACATTTTTAAAATCAACCTTTTTACAGATCCGTAAAAATTCCATCACCGATTCAACAATACCGGCAGGGGTATCTCCATAACGGCTCATAATCCGGTCAGATAAAGATCCCTGGTTAGCCCCGATGCGAAGTGCCGTCCGGTTTTTTTTTAACATCGCCAAAAAAGGGACAAATTGCTGTTCTATTTTATCCAGTTCTTTGCGATACTCCTCATCGTTGTACAGGATTTGTCTGAACTTAGCCCTCTTATCATAAAAATTACCTGGGTTGATCCGTATCTTTGAGACATAATCAGCAGCAATCTCTGCCAGCTTTGGATTGAAATGAATATCCGCGATTAACGGTACATGGCAATCCCTAGTTTCCAGTTCGTCTACAATATTTTTCAGGTTTTTCGCATCCTGAATACCCCTGACTGTTACACGTACATAATCGGCTCCTGCTTTTACGATCCTGAGGATCTGATTTACGGTTGCCTCCGTATTGCATGTATCTGTGTCGGTCATGGATTGTATGCGGATCGGATAATTCCCACCCATTAGCGTATTCCCGATCTGCACTTCCCAGGTTTTCTGTCGCTGATACCGGGTTAAATCCTTTACATAATTAAAATGATAATCTTTCATACAATGACCGAATTGCCGAAATACAAATTTAAGGGAATTCTGTTAAATTAAAAGAATAGACTATTTTTGTTTCCGTTATACGATTATGTCCATTGAGATAAAAAATATTACAAAATTCTATGGCCGCAGAAAAGCCCTTGATTCAGTTACCTTTTCAGTGAGAGAGGGAGAACTTACAGGTTTTTTGGGGCCCAATGGTGCCGGTAAATCCACACTGATGAAAATCATCGCCGGTTACCTGGCTCCCTCTTCAGGCGAAGTTTTTATTCAGGGGAGCAAAGTTGCGCCTCAAAATGCTTTGTTGCGCGGAACGATTGGATACCTTCCTGAAAACAATCCATTGTACATGGATCTGTTTGTCAAAGAATCGCTTGAAATCACAGCCGGTTTATACCGGTTAAAAAATATCAGGAACAGGGTAGCTGAAATGATAGAAATTACGGGATTAACCGGGGAACAGCATAAGAAAATCGGAGCGCTTTCGCGGGGTTACCGGCAACGCGTGGGGTTAGCACAGGTTTTAATTCACGATCCGCCTGTATTGATCCTTGATGAACCCACTTCAGGGCTTGATCCGAACCAGTTGGATGAGATACGCAGGCTGATCCGCAACATAAGCCACGATAAAACGGTCATCCTGTCATCCCATATTATGCAGGAGATAGAGGAAGTTACCAGCTGTGTACTGATCATCCATCAGGGAAGGATTATTGCAGACGGCGGTGTTGATGAGCTGAAAAACAGAGGCATCAAAAGCAACAGGACATTTGTTGCTGAATATTCAGGTAGAGCCGATCCGGAGAAGTTAAAAAAAATAAACGGAGTCACGGATGCTGTGTACGAAAACGGCATGTGGTTCATTGAAGCCATCCCTGAGAAAGATATCAGGCCGGATCTGTTTCATTTTGCGGTTCAACATGACCTCGTTCTGCTTACACTCCAGGAAAAGAAGCAAAGCCTGGAACATGTCTTTCAGCAATTAACCCGGTGATGCATTGGTTTTTATTCTGCCTGCCAACCAGGCAACCAACATGTCCTGCTTTAAGCCCTCAGGTGCAGGAATAAACCCTTCCCCTGCTGATTAAAAAAAAGAATTGTTCTTTTTTATTCCCGAAAAATACCTACATTTGTAACCGTAAGTGGAAAGATTTGTGATTGATTGCAACCACCGGAAAAAATGCTAAAACAATCGGATTCCAGAATCCTTTCAATCACTTCTCCCACAGATTTTTTGTTTCACAATTCCAGGATTTTCCCGGAATCAAAATTTTTTGATTATGAGTTATCTGTTTACAAGTGAATCGGTATCGGAGGGTCATCCGGACAAAATATCCGACCAGATCTCCGATGCTTTGCTCGACCAGTTTCTGGCTTTTGATCCGGAATCAAAAGTGGCCATTGAAACCCTGGTTACCACCGGTCAGGTTGTCGTGGCCGGTGAGGTAAAGTCCACCACCTATGTAGATGTACCGGAAGTTACCCGGAGTGTTATTAACAACATTGGGTATACCCGTGCCTCCTACCGTTTTGACGGTGATTCATGCGGGGTACTCATCGCCATTCATGAACAAAGCCCGGATATAAACCGCGGAGTTGAAAAGTCAGACAAAAACGATCAGGGTGCAGGGGATCAGGGCATGATGTTTGGCTACGCCTGCAAAGATACCGATAATTACATGCCCTTATCCCTGGAACTTTCCCATCGGTTGTTAATGGAACTGGCCGAAATAAGACGGGAAGGGAAGGCAATGACCTATCTGCGCCCGGACTCAAAATCACAGGTTACCATTGAATATTCCGATGATAACATCCCCCTGAAAATTCAGGCGATTGTTGTTTCAACCCAACACGACGAATTTGATGCCGATGAACTGATGCTGGCAAAAATCAGGGAAGATGTAATCCAACTACTCATTCCAAGGGTAAAGGCTAAACTCCCGGCAAGGATTCAGGCTCTTTTCAGAGACGACATTGTGTACCATGTCAATCCCACCGGTAAGTTTGTCATTGGAGGGCCGCACGGGGATACCGGACTTACCGGAAGAAAAATTATCGTAGACACCTATGGCGGAAGAGGAGCCCATGGAGGAGGCGCTTTCTCAGGAAAAGATCCCTCAAAAGTAGACCGTTCAGCAGCCTATGCCGCCCGCCATATTGCCAAAAACCTGGTGGCCGCAGGTGTTGCCGATGAGATCCTCGTGCAGCTTGCATATGCCATAGGTGTAGCCCGACCGGTAGGTATTTATGTGAACACCTATGGACGGAAGAACATTCCCTTATCTGACGGGGAAATTGCCGGAAAAATCGAACAACTTTTTGATTTGCGACCCGCTGCCATAGAAAACAGATTGAAACTCAGAAATCCTATATACCTGGAAACAGCTGCTTACGGTCATATGGGCAGGGCACCTGTAACCATCATGAAAAAATTCGAAACTCCGTATTTTGGAAAAGTGGAAAAAGAGGTGGAGTTGTTTACCTGGGAAAAACTTGATTATGTGGATCCAATAAAAGCAGCCTTTGGGTTATAAAAGGGAACCACACAAGTGCAAAGCCATCCGGTTACTATTTTCTTTTCATTTCGGGGAGAAAGATTTCTGAAACCTCACGGATTGACTGATCGATGCTTTTATACCTGAAACCGGATATTTTCTTTGTGATTTTTGTTCCGTCGAAATAAAATTTCCGGTTTGAACCAACCAGGGTATCGCGGGTAAGAGCAGGAGGTTTCCCAGTAAAAAGACTCCCCAGAGCAGATGCCCGCCATGCGATCCCCAGCAAAGCATCCGGAACATAATAACGGGGTCGTTTTTTGTTCAGTTCATCGGCTATAGCCGAAAACAACTCCTTAAAACTCAGGTTTTCCGCACTGAGCAGAAACCGTTGGTTTTTGCATTTCTGAAAATTTTCGTCCTTCATTAAAAAAAGGATGGCCCGGACTACATCAGCCACGTCGACATAGCCGGTGACTCCCCTGGTATAAAATAACAATCCGTCATAGACCGTTTTAAACAGCCTCGGGCTTCCCGATTCCCAATTGCCAGGACCCAGGATCATCGACGGATTCACGATCACCGCATTCAGCCCCTCCTGAATGCCGCGCCACACTTCTGCTTCAGAATAAAATTTGCTTACCGAGTATCCGGTATTCTTTTTATTGGGAAGCCAGCTTGTGGTTTCAGTTACCGGTGTTCCGTCGGATGTTCGTCCCAACGCTGCAATTGAACTTACCTGGCAGAATTTTTTCACACCCTGGAACAACGAGGCATTCACCAGATTAGCTGTACCCTGTACATTGTTGTGAATCATCATTCTCTTCTCAGAAGATAAGAAGGAAACAAGAGCTGCACAATGATACACTTCATCGACACCATACAGCATATCTTCTGTCGCAAAATAATCGAGGATATCCCCTTCCACCCAATGAATCTTATCAAACAGACTTTTATATTCCGGAGTATACCAGGAAAAGATCTTTACGGTATGATTCAGGTTGCTGGTTTTTCGTTTCAGGGCCCTGACCTGATCTCCTCTTTTCACCAGCTCAAGCAATAAATGAGCTCCCACCAATCCGGTACCTCCTGTAACAAATTTCATGCTGTCCTTTTATGGTATCTCATTTCTCATACAAATCAGCTATATCATGCTTTCCCAGATCAATCAAAAAATCAGCCATCTCAGAAATCACAGCATCCAGGAATTTTTTTCCTTTTTCAGCCGTTGCTTTCTCCGGGTTTCCAATGCCAGTATCTTCAGTCACGTTAGTCCAGTTTCTGGGAGTCCATGCTTTTTTCCGGTTAAGCGCATCTATGCTGAATTTCTTTGCCTTTCCGCTTCCGGCTTTCCCGAGAGGCAAAACCAGTTCCGGGAAATAGTATAACATAATGCTTGTTTCCATTTCACCCGCATGGTCCCCCTCTTCCTCAAAGTAGTCAGCGTTGGGAAACAACCGGAACCATTCCATCAGCCCCAGAAACAGATCACGGGAATCCATCTGAAGTTCACGGATGATGGATTTAAACTCATTGCCACCATGGCCATTGGCAATAACCACTTTTCTGATCCCTTGTCCGTAAAGGGCCTCCAGCAAATCTTTCAAAAGAGTCCGCTGGGTGGAGGGACGTACCGGCAAACAGAAAGGCAATTCAAGCTGTCCGGGATTTTGTACTCCAAACGGAATAGCCGGCAGAACCATCACCTTGCATCCGCGCTCCCAGGCTTTACAGGCAGCCTCTTCCACAATGCGGGAAGTCTCCATGGTATCGGTACCATAAGGTAAATGGTAATTGTGAGGTTCGGTAGCCCCCCAGGGAAGGACAGCAATGTCATACCTGCTCTCTTTGACTTTGGCCCAGTTAACTTCCTGAAGAATATAAGGTCTCATCGTGTGTTGATTTATTTATTTCATGTAAATGTATCTTTTTCCTGAAAAAATAAAAAGAACATCCCCATGTATTCAACTTAATAAGATTGGAACCAGGTTGCTCCAAACGCAAAAAGAACGCATCGTTCTCATGTTCCTGGCTCAGTATAAACAACGACAACAATAAAAAAAAAGAGTTGTAGATCTGATTTCTACAACCCTGATGCTATTCAGTAATGCTGTTTTTTAAATGTTAGGGAATGAAAATCCGATGGTAAGGGGATGCAACTCCGGCCCTTTGTTTGTTTCAAACAAAGGAACCATGCTGTAGTTAGCGAATATACACAGATCTCCGAATCCAATTCGTGCAGTCAGGTCGTATGTAAATTGATTGATATTAAAACGGCCTTTGTCCTTGTATTTATCATTCTTGTATTTGTATTTCGTATGGGATCCAAGATACAAACCACCGATCACACCGGCACTGATATATACCCGTGTATATCTCAACCGAAGCGGAGTTTTCCATTCGAACATGAGAGGAGCTGTAAAGTAGGAAACATGAAGTTTTGATTTTTTTAGCCCCTCCTGAGTCAACGGCAGAGGCTGAATCCGGTTATTTTCATTGATGATCGTTACCGGGTTGTCCAATGCAAAATCCTTAAAACTGAATCCCAGGCCGGTAACCAAAGCGAAATTATTGGCCCGGTTACGAAAGGCCCATTCTGCAAAGTTCAGGTTAAAAGCAATTGATTTCGGGTAGTTTAAATCCATAAACGGATCGCCGCCATACATTGAATAATCTGTATTCTGAAATGTATTAATACCCCATTCCACACCTGCCCAGTGGGCATTAAAATTACCGGTCCATTTTCGAATATCCCTATCCCTATCAACCTCGATGTGAGTCTTTTCCCCCTCATCCACCACTTCGAAAACACGACTGCCAATCCTGATCCGGGTTGTGTCCCCCCTGTCGTCGGTAATAACCTCCACACCCCGTTCATTGCCGACTTTTACCTGTGATCCGTGACCGCTGTCCACAACCATTACTACATTTTTTTTATTCATCCTGATTTTTGTGGAATCCACCTGGCCTATTCCCTGAAAAGAACATACAAAAGCTGTGAGAATAATTAGAAGTCGTTTCATACTTTTTAATTTTTACGTTTGGAGTATGACGGATACTACGGGAAAGAAGTTACAACGGAAACAACAACAATTAAACCTACTCTTCATTTCTACGGATTGGTATGGAAAATGCAAGCAACCGGGTTTCAAGCATCAATCCGGATATCTCCCCTTCTTCATTGGTGTCGTAAGTAAATTTATTGTTCGATATTCCCGAAAAAAGTTTTAATCCTGCTTTTGCTATATCATCCAGTTGAAGTTCATCAAAGCCTGTTTTTCCTCTGATCTTGTCGCCCAGCAACATTTTCTCCTGCAAATTTTCATTGCCGGAGAACTCCTTATGGAAAAATTCCGGCGGAATTGCCAGAGCAAGTACAGGTTTCTCCACATCTATAAATGCAGGTTTTCCGGATAAATAAGCTGGAAGAAGGGTGTCGTATCCTGCAACAAAAGTTTCCTTTTCAACCGCACTACCTTTATCTGGTTCTCCGGTATTTTTATCCGGTTCTGTTTTTGTACGATCCGCTGTTACCGTTTTACCTGTTGATATTTGTGGTTCTGTTTTTTCTGTGTTCTGTTGTATCTGAACCGGAATTTCGGGTACCGGTTCTTTTGTGAATTGAACCATCCGGGCTACCGGCACATCCATTTCGTTATTCTGTTTCAAAAAAACAGAAACCGCAAATACAAGAATCAGCATGGCTGCAATCCTGAACGCAGATCTGAGCAATTTCACTCCCGGAGTTTCTTTGTAAAGCGAGATTTTTTTTGGAAACAAAATCGTCTCGTCAGCTTTCATCCGGGTTCTCATAAACTGTTTATACTCTTTTTTTTTCTCCGGATGTTCGTTAAGGTATTTTTTGAAGCCGGCAATTTCTTCCTCTGTAAAATCCTTTTCAAGAATCGCAATGCAGGCATTGTCAAAATGATCCTGCAAATCGTATTTTTCTTTATATAGTTTTTCTTTCAGGGGAAAGACTTTTTTTGGGGGAGGAATGCTGAACAATTTAATTTTCTGAAGTTCCTCTTTGAGGTCAGGATTTTTCTGAAGAAATTCAAGAAACTCATCAATTCGTGTATCATCGAGGGTACCATCAAGGTAATCGATAAAAAAAACTTCGTAATTATCTCTCGTAATTCTCATCTTAAACTAAAACATCCAGATTTCCTATACACTCTTTCAAAAAAACCCTTGCTCTGTATATGTACACTTTAACCTGCGATTCCGTTAAAGAAGCCATTTCTGCAATTTCTTTATACGAATATCCTTCATAATCACGAAGCAACAGGACCATTTTCTGAACATCCGGAAGCCGGTCTGTCACTACTTCCAGGACCTCCCGGATATCTGAATAATGTTCACAGTGTCCGGTTTCTGTTATTTTCAGATCTTCTGTTGAGCTCATCCGTTGTTCTTTTCTGATCCGGTCAATCAATGTATGGTATGCCGTTGAAAACAGGTATTGCCTTACACTGAGAAAATTAACAGAGCTACATTTCGTCCAGAGTTTTTCATAACTATCCTGGACAATATCCTCTGCTTTATGGCTGTCCTTACTGATTTTCACTACAAACCGGTAAACTCTGTCAGAATACAAATCAACAGACTGGTTATATTCTTCTATTGTCATTTCATGGCATTGGGCAGTTTCTAAGGGTAGGACGGGTAAAAAAGCGAAATGTTACAGGGAGTCCCCTTTTACATTTGTAGCTTTTTTGTATTGCCAGGAAAAACCATTCGTTATAGTGACAACCGATGACAACATCAATTCCGCTGCAGTGCTGCAGGCGCCAGGGTTTTTCCTGTGAGGATATTATTCAAGGACTTCTACCCAGCCATGTGTATCCGGTTCATCGCCGTACTGGATCGCCCGGAGTTTTTGATACAACTTAGCAGACCATTTCCCCGGATTTTTTCCATAGGTAAACCATTTCTTTTTATCGGCATCAAAGACTCCTTTTATGGGGGAGATCACTGCTGCTGTTCCGCAGGCCCCTACTTCTTCAAATGTTTCCAATTCTTCATAGGGGACCTTCCGGCGTTCGATCTTTAACCCCATTTCTTCGGCTAATACCATCAGGCTTTTATTGGTTATGGAAGGCAAAATGGAGTCGGAAAGGGGAGTAATGTACGTATTGTCTCTTATTCCGAAAAAATTAGCCGGACCACATTCATCAAGGTATTTTTTCTCTTTGCTGTCGAGGTAGAGAACTGCGGAGAAACCATCCTTTTTGGCTTTCATCCCTTCAACCATACTGGCTGCATAATTGCCCCCTACTTTGTATTTTCCGGTACCCTGAGGAGCTGCACGGTCGTATCCGCGCATGATCACCAGGTCGGTAGGTTGGAAACCCTCAGGAAAATAAGGACCCACAGGAGTTACAAACACGATAAACAGGTATTCATTGGAAGGCTTGACACCAATCTGCGGTCCTGTGCCTATAAGCAAGGGCCTTATATATAAGGATGCCCCCGATTCATAAGGAGGAATGTAGGCATGGTTCATTCGCACTGCCATCCGTACTGCTTCCATAAACTTCTCAACCGGCAGCCGGGCCATTAAAATTCCATCGCAGGAATGCTGAAGCCTTTTGGCATTCTCATCCATCCGGAAAATCCTGACTTTCCCGTCTTTCCCTTTGAAAGCTTTTAATCCCTCAAAGGCTTCCTGACCGTAATGCAATGTGGTGGCTGACATATGAAGGTTGATTAAAACCGATGAGCTTATTTCCAGTTCGCCCCACTGGCCATTGCGGTACCAACACCTTATGTTGTAATCGGTATCCCGGTATCCGAATCCCAGATTTTTCCAATCAAGATTTTCCATTGCTTTTTACCTATATGATTTTACATTAAAAGAATCCTTCCCGGATTATACAGTATAACAAAATAACAAAAAAAACCGTTACCAACGAACGATATTTCTCAACTACCCACTGAAATGCCTGATTTTTTGCCTCTCCTGAACAGGGATCCTACATTAAATCTGTTTTCTGTTCCTTTTTTCTCTGTATTCCCATTTTATTACCTTTGCAACTCCTTTTATTCAGGAATCACTAAAACCAACCCTATGGCATTCATAAATGAGCATTATCTAAAACTTCAGGCCGGGTATCTGTTCCCGGAAATCGGGAGAAGAGTATCGGACTTCAAATCGGCGCATCCAGAGAGGAAAGTCATTGACATGGGAATTGGCGATGTTACGCAACCTCTGGTACCTTCGGTGATAAAAGCATTCCATGAAGGAGTGGATGAGATGGCCCGTATTGAAACCTTTAAAGGGTATGGTCCGGAGCAAGGCTATGGGTTTCTGAGAGAATCCATTGCCCAGAACGCTTATTTATCCCGCGGCGTTGAGATTCATGCCGGTGAGATTTTCATTTCCGACGGGTCAAAATGTGACACGGGAAACATCCAGGAAATCTTCGGACATGAAAACAAGATTGCCATCTGTGACCCGGTCTACCCGGTTTATTCCGACACAACGGTCATGGCCGGAAAAACAGGCTCCCGTAAGAAGAACGGCTATTACGAAGGTATTATTTACATGCCCTGCACCGAAGAAAACAGATTTATCCCTGAACTACCTGAAGAAGTCCCCGGGCTGATCTTTCTCTGTTTTCCCAACAATCCTACTGGCGCTGTAGCCACAAAAGAAGAATTAAAAAAATGGGTCGATTATGCCATCGCCCACAAAAGCATTATTCTTTACGATGCTGCCTATGAAGCATTTATTCAGGAGGAGAGCATCCCTCACTCAATCTTTGAAATAGAAGGAGCCAAAAGGGTAGCCATTGAATTCCGCAGTTTTTCAAAAACTGCCGGATTTACCGGAACCCGTTGTGCTTTTACGGTTATCCCTGAAGAACTGGTCGCTTACGACAGCAAAGGGAAAACCCATCCGGTCAAAAAATTCTGGAACCGGCGGCAAGCCACAAAATTTAACGGAGTATCCTATCCGGTACAGAAAGCGGCGGCAGCCGTATATACTGAAAAAGGGCAAAAAGAGGTCAGGGAACTAATTGCCTACTATCTGGAGAATGCCCGGCTCATGGATGAAAGTCTGCAGACTGCAGGGTTTAAGGTTTTCGGAGGAAAGAATGCCCCTTATATCTGGATGAAAACTCCCAACAACATCCCTTCGTGGGATTTCTTTGACAAGCTGCTGAACGAAGCCCAGGTAGTGGGGACTCCCGGTTCGGGGTTCGGTCCTTCGGGCGAAGGCTATTTTCGCTTCTCGGCATTCGCCAACAGGGAAAACGTTCTGGAAGCAATGGAGCGGATTAAGCATCTGAGCTAATTACAGAGAAAGGCAACATAAGGTCCGGTTAAAAAAGCCGGGCCAATGCAAACTCAACGGCTGCTTTATTTGCCTGCCGGGACAGGAACTTCCAGGTCCCTGCATATTTTCTCTGCTGTAAATGGTTTAATCTCCTTATGCCGGGGGACCGTAGATACTTTTGTTGAATGTGGATTATAAAAAAGGCTATGTCTTTTTCCTTCCCGGAGCAAATAGCATCCATGATTTTTCAGGTGTTTGAGTAATTTATCCCTTTTCATTCCGCAAATCTCAAAGGTTCGCGAAAAATTTTTGAGGTTTGTCCTAATTTTTCCTGGGATAAAATTTTATTGGAATCGAGAACCAATAAAATTGCTTCTTTTAAATTCTCTCTTGCTTCATCAATGGTTTCTCCCTGTGAATTTGCACCCGGGATTTCTTCAACAAAAGCGGAATATCCTCCCAAAGGTTCTTCAACAAATACAGCCGTTAATGAAAGCTTATTTAAAATCATAATCCTGATAACATTATACAAAGATATAAAATTTTCGCAGGAAATTCTTCCCTAACTGTGATCAGCTAACACGCAAAAAATAGTTCGTACTATTTGTTAATAAAGAAAATATAGAAAAAGATTCCCTATTTTCAGCCTGAAGGTAAGCTCCTCATGGTTTCGTTGCCAATGCCAGGTAATTTCCCGGGATTTCGACTTTCTATTTGGTTTTTCTCCCCGGATAAACCTTCAATGCTTTTTCAAGAATTTTCAGTGAAACAGCGAGGTCTTCCTTTTTTAATACATAGGCAATCCGGACCTCGTCTTTGCCGTTCCCCGAACCGGTATAAAACCCTGAGGCAGGTGCGAGAAACAGGGTACTCTTCTGGTATTCAAATTCCGACAACATCCAGGCACAGAATGTATCTGCATCATCAACGGGAAGCCTGGCAACCGTATAAAATGCCCCCATCGGGATTGGGGAATAGACCCCCTCAATGCGATTCAGTCCGTCAATGAGGAATTTTCGGCGGCTCACATATTCGTTGTAATTTTTCAGCATATACTCTCCGTTGGTATCCAGGGAGGCTTCAGCGGCAATCTGCCCGATAAGGGGTGGACTCAGGCGTGCCTGGCAGAATTTCATCACGTTTCTGCGAACCTCTTCATTCCTGGTTACCAGGGCACCTATCCGGAGTCCGCATTCGCTATACCGTTTGGATACCGAATCAACAAGAATCACATGATCCCCGATTCCTTCCAGGTGCAAGGCTGAAATGTAGGGTGCTCCGGTATAACAAAACTCGCGGTAAACCTCATCGGAAAACAGGTAAAGATCATGTTTACTGACGAGATCGCGGATTGCATTCATCTCTTCCTGCGTATACAAATAGCCGGTCGGGTTGTTGGGATTACAAATCATCATTCCCTTGGTTCTGGGGGTAATGAGTTTCTCAAACTCTTCAATGGGCGGCAAGGCAAATCCATCTTCAATTTTTGCCGGAATGGATTTGATGACGGCTCCGGCAACCACAGCAAAGGCTTCGTAATTGGCGTAGGCCGGTTCCGGAATAATAATCTCATCCCCCGGATCAAGGCATGACATAAAAGCAAAGGTAACAGCTTCGCTCCCCCCGGTTGTTATAATGACATCTTCCACATCTACCTCAATCTTAAACCGGTGGTAGTATTCCACCATTTTTTTCCGGAACGAAAGCAGTCCCTGGCTGGGAGAATATTCCAAAACCGTGCGATCAATGGCCCTGATTGCGTCCAATGCTACCTGAGGGGTTGGCAAATCAGGCTGACCGATATTTAAATGATAAACCTTCACTCCGTTGGCCTTTGCTTTTTCAGCCAAAGGAGCCAGTTTCCTGATGGGGGAATCAGGCATCATGGAACCGCGTTGTGATACTCTTGGCATAGCAGAATTCTGTTTAAAAGCCGGTAAATATACAACTATCAATCTGAAAATAAAACGCATTGATTCATTTCATTTGTACTTTTTTGGAAAAATTTAACTTCCGGATTATTAGCACCTTTTAAATTGCCAGCCTGACTTCTCAGAATAAACCAGGATTGTTAAGTTTTATCATATTTTTGTATGGAAGGAGTGTCTATTTTTGATAGAAACACTAAAAACATAAAAAAATGATTGTTGGTATACCAAAAGAAATAATGCAGGGAGAAAAAAGGGTATCAGCCATACCCGAAACAGTAAAAAAGATGGCAGACAGCGGAGCGAAAGTTTTGTTTCAGAAAGGAGCTGGTCTGGGTTCTCATTACCCCGATGAGGCCTATCAGGAAGCCGGCGCCCACCTGGTTACTGATGTTGAAGAAATATTTACGGAAGCCGAAGTTATTCTAAAGGTGAAGGAGCCTCTGTTTAATCAGGAAAAAAAAAGGCATGAACTGGACATGATGCATGAGGGACAGTATCTGATCTCTTTTCT
>Ga0307422_1000751_pt1 | contig 17423 bp, 18 predicted proteins | sample SalMarWE160290MG_FD_202153 | JGI IMG/M metagenome (GOLD analysis project Ga0307422, IMG submission 202153) | Salt marsh sediment microbial communities from the Plum Island Ecosystem LTER, Massachusetts, United States - WE1602-90 | ecosystem: Environmental > Aquatic > Marine > Intertidal zone >...
GTCGGTTTCGAATCACTCAACCAAACAAATCTCGATAGAGCGGGAAAATCGTGGGCCAAAGCAGAGCGGTTTACTCAGCAGGTGCATGAGTTCCACCGTGCGGGGATCATCGTTCAGGGTGCCTTTATCTTCGGACACGACGACGACTCAAAGGACATCTTTCGCCGCACCGTGGACTATGTCCAAGAATCAGGGATGGAAGTACCGGTCTTTTCCATCCTTACCCCCTATCCGGGTACCGCGCTGCGCCGACGCCTCATTACGGAAGATCGCCTCCTCCCTGAGAGCGCCGATTGGCGTAAATACGATGTAGGACACGTGCTCTTCAGGCCTGTCTCGATGACCCCCGATGAACTCCAGGAGGGCTACCTCTGGGCCAAAAAATACTGCTGTGCACCGCGTTCCGTGATCTCACGGCTCTGGCGTGCCCCCGTTAAGAACGCCCCCCTTGCCTTGATCATCAACTTCTCCATGTGGCGCAGTAAGATGCGCGAGATCCACGCCAAGTGGCACGGCCCCTTGCGGGCGCCTGCCACATGGTGAGTTCTCACGGTCCTATAAGTCCTTCTGCCAGATCCCGGGGATATCCTTGCCGCAGTATTTACACCGTCCTTTGATCACATGGTTGGCGAGGATATAGTATCCCCTCCTGGCGATAAGGACCTTCTTGCAGCGGGGGCAGTAGGTATTCTCCCCTTCATGGCCGGGGACGTTTCCGATATAGACATATTCAAGGCCGACGGCGAGTGCCGTTTCCCTCGCCCCCTCCAGGGTCTTCACCGGGGTGGGGGGGAGATTGCGCAACTTATAGAGGGGATAAAAGCGGCTGAAGTGGAGGGGGACATCAGGACCCACCTCCTCTTTGATCCACTGACACATCTGTTTCACCACCTGCAGGTCATCGTTTTTGGTGGGGATTATGAGGTTGACTAACTCCACGTGAACACCCTGCTGCCGTAAGGTCTTGATGGTGCGCAGGACCGGCTGGAGGGTCCCCTCCGTCATCTCCTGATAGAAACCGTCGGTAAAGCCCTTGAGGTCAATGCAGGCGGCCCCCAGATAAGGGCTGAGGTCCGCCAAGGGCCGGGGATTGATATAGCCGTTGGAGTGATAGACGCTCAAGATCCCCTTTTCCTTGGCCGCAACCGAGATGTCATACATATACTCGAAGAAGATGGTCGGCTCTACATAGGTAGAGGCGATGCTGAGGCACCGATTCTCTTGGGCCAGCTCCACCACCTGAGCGGGTGGCAACCGGAAATTGAGGGTCTTCTCCGGCACCTCCTGAGAGATCTCCCAATTCTGGCAGAATTTACAGTCGAAGTTGCACCCCGCGGTAGCGATGGAAAAGGACGGGGTCCCCGGCAGGACGTGGAAAAAGGGCTTCTTTTCAATGGGGTCTATGTGCACCGCACAGGGGTTCCCATAGACGAGGCTGTAGAGTTTCCCTGCCTTATTCTCCCTTACCTCACAGTACCCCCGCTCGCCTGCGGAGATCACGCACTCCCGAGGGCAGAGGAGACACCGGACTTCCTTTTCTCCCAGGGACTGGAAATAGGGGGAGAGCTTGGTTTCCACGAGCCCCCATGCACGTTCCAGCCTGGTCTGTTCGGAAGGATACACCTCTCTGCTCAAGGCAAAGGGGGAAGCGCTGAAAGCAAGATAAAAGAGACCTTGACCGCAGGTCGCTAAAAATTCCCTCCGAGAAAGCCTGTGCATCCCCTTTTCTGTTCTCCTTGTATGTATAATATCGCTAATAGGCGCTGCGATCAAGGGAAAGGGTATGGCGTTGACGAATGGGATCAGCCAATGATATCATGCCTCGCGAGAAAGGAAACCCATGAGGGAAGAAAACTTCAAAAAGATCACCGTGGCCGAAAATAAGTTTGAGGCCGATCTCATCGCGCAGACCTTACAACAAGAGAGTATACCCTGCATGATCCGTCCATACCACGATACCGCCTACGAAGGGATCTTCATCTTCCAAAAAGCTCCCTTTATAGTATAGTCTTTTCTCCCCACTTTGCTACAAGTCCCCAATTAACTTCCAGACAATAATTTCGCACAGTATGCGTATATCCTGGCTAGGGAGGTAATCGGTAATGGTGCTATCGAGCAGCAAATTAGCTGTGGGGGCAAATTCCTCATCCCCCTTTTGTAACACTATAGTTACAGGAACTCGGCTAAAGGCATTAATGGTTACTGCTGCATCGCCACGATTTATCCTTTCGCCTCCTAACGTTTCAGCTGCCGGTATTATGAGCTCGGGTTTCTCCCCAAAGTGAGACAGGAGAGGCTGTACCGTTAATTGCGAAAACCTGGCAAAGTAAGAGATACCCCCTGGGACTTGCTTATAGGTTATCAATTTACCACTGAGTGGTGCGCCTTTGGCCGAGATCAAATAATGTAATATCAAAACTTTTTCTCTTGTTGGGATTTGTTCATCGCTGTCCTTGAGCGAAATCTCACCGGTAGAAGGCATAAAAAGATATGGCCGACCTAAATACTCGATAATGACGCTCTTGGAATATGTATCATATTGAGCACCACTTTTACGACATCGTTCCTCTATATCAGTGATCTGAGCTAATTTTTCACAAGCAATCCTATAAGCCTTCTTACTATCGTAAACTGCTAAAACCTCTCCATTGGACATGGGGTTAACGTGGCCTCCTCTCTTAGTTATGTAAGTCGTGGCCTGCCTTTGACAAGATCTTTTTAACAGATAATAAGGCAGGTGAATTCTCAGGCAATTCGAGGAGTGATTTACCTTTCAAATTATATTCCCTGACCGTAGGGTCATAGTCTATTTTACCGAGATACGATTCGCCTGTCTTTCTTAGGAGTTCTTCTGTCTCTTCAGTAAACCTGTAATTACCTACTAAAAAAAGTTGATTATACCGAACCTTTAGCGCTTTCGTGATAGCCTTAATCCTTTCTATATGCTTCACGGATTTCTCAGAGGGGTCGAGAATTACAAATAGGTCATCTATATCAGCTACAATCTTGCGGTTAAAATGTTCCAGACCAGCCGGTGAATCCACTACCACGCTCTCGTAATCCTGTATAAAAGTAGCAATGAAGTCTTTGATCACCGCATCTGGAGCACAGTAACAACCCACGCTAAACTTTGTCCCTAAGCTGACGAAATCAAATTCTGACCCCCTATACAAGCAATCAGCCTGCATCATGGATGTCAATAGATTTGATAGGAGATTGTATCCTCCACGACCAGCACCTTTATTCTTTTCTATAATCTCATACAGTGCACCGGAAACGGTCTTTTTCCCATTTCCGTTCAAATCTATTCCCAGCATGTCAGCCAGGCTCTCATCGGGGTCAAGGTCAATGAGCAACTTTGGGGAATCGAAATAGCTACCTGCCAAAGCGACAAAGGTCGACTTTCCCGTCCCTCCCCTTCCCGTTGAAACGATCATTCTACCCATAATTCTATCCTCTTCGTACTTCGCTTTTTGCCTTTCATTGCCCCGTTAGTGCCATTATATGCAATATACACTTTCTCCTTACCATATCACTGGCTATCTTTTGTTCTCCATAATGAAACATGACGATGTATAAGTATAACACCTTTCTTCATTCTCACTTAATTTAACAACCTTGCTTTAGTCAAAATCCTTTTGACGGACTGTAAGGCAGGCGAGTCTTCGGGTAACTCCAGGAGCGACTTTCCTTCCAGATTATACTTTTCTAAATCGGCATCATATTCCATCTTACCCAAATAAACTTCACCAGTCTTCCGCAGGTATTCCTCTGTTTCCTTGTCAAACTCGTGATTTGCTACCAGGTAGAAATGATTATATTTGATCCCTACTGCTTTCATAATCTCTTTAATTCTTGTTATATGCTTGAGAGATTTATCAGAGGGATCACATATGACAAATAAGTCGTTTATATCTGACACTATATTTCGATTCAAGTGCTCCACCCCGGCTGGTGAATCTATCACCACATTAGTATAATTCTTAGCCAGCTTAGGAATAGCTTTCCTCAGCAGATTATCGGGGGCGCAAAAACAGCCTTCGGTAAGCTTTGTCCCGAGAGTAATGAGGTCAATTTTCTTCCCTTCATATAAGCAATCACTCCATAATAAAGATTCCATTAACTCGTGTGTTGTAATCATGCTCCCTGGCTGGCGTTTTCTCATATCAATGACATCATAGAGTGCTTCTGAAACCGTCCTTTTGTTTTCTTCACGGAAATCCATCCCCATCATGTCGGCCAAACTAAGGTCAGGATCAAGGTCAATAAGCAAAGAAGGGGGTTTGAGATATCTACTCATTAAGGCAACGAAGGTTGATTTCCCCACTCCTCCTCTTCCTGTAGAGACAATTTTCTGAGTCATTTATTTTTCTTCACTTTCTTCTGTAGCCTTAGTATTGCTTTCCCTTAACAACAAAATCCTCTGGGAAGTACACGTATTGAGTGGATTCTACTCCTATCGTATATCCTCGAGAACCACTATGTAACGTTATTCCTACGCCTATCTCTTTTCTGTCCAGTTTCCCTGCCCTTGACTATCCCCTTTTTCCCTCTGTGAATAAAATTAAGATAATCACCGCTAAAAATAATGTCAATATTTTTGTGTCAGCTCGAAGAAGGTTGTGCTGGTCCTTATGGTTGATCTTCGAAGCCAAACACGGCATATAAGATCCTTTGCATGCTGACACGATCTGAAAGACTCTCATTCCCCCTTTACTGACACAAGATATGACATGCTACCTCAGCAAGGCTTTCATTGACTTGAAACCAGCAAAGGTGCTATGCTAAAAAATAATGAAAAGTGAAAATTTAAAAAAGATAGCGATAGCCGAAAATACATTCGAGGCCGATCTCATCACCCAGACCTTACAACGGGAGGGGATCACCTGCATGATCCGTCCATACCACGATACCGCCTACGATGGGATTTTCATTCCCCAAAAGGGGTGGGGGGCAGTCATGGTGCCTGAGGCATTAGAAGAAAAGGCCAGCGCAATCATCGCTGAGATCAGGGAAGGGTTGAAGGAGAAAAAAACCGAAGAGAGCCCGGACGATCTATCCGAGTAATCACTTGCCGTTTTTTTAACCCAACAAATCCATCACATGCCTCACTTTTTGGGTCATATTCCTCTAAATGGTGTTGTCGATCAACTGAATCATACAACGAGGGCAGGCAGCTACGACGATATCCGCCCTGGCCGTCACGGTACCTACCGTGGCAGGACAGCAGTACATACACTGCACGACCTTGTCCTGAAAACTGGTTCAATGCTCCACTTTTATTTTTTACGCCCCAACTCGGCTATCCCCTTGAAACTTTTAAAGGTTCCATCGCACATAAAGCGCTCTTTTTTTATCCTCACACGAGTTCCCCTTGACAAGCCCCCTCGGTTATTATAGGTTTTTACACTTCTTTTTTGTCGTGTAATAGTATATGGTAACATGAAGTTTATGGGTAATCAAAGACTTCCCCTTGCTATAGTAAGAAGGAAGGTTTTTCTGTGAACGGAGTTTCATACCAACTTCGTGGTGCTTGAGATCCTGTCTGAGGAAAAGATGGCACAGGGCTTTGTCACAATTTTTGTAACCGCTGCCTCTGAACAGGAGGCCTGCTCAATAGGCAGGACCGTGGTAGAGGAAGGGCTGGCCGCCTGCGCAAACGTCATACCCCAGATCCGTTCCATCTACCGGTGGAGGGAAACGATCTGTGACGAAGGGGAAGCGCTCATCATGATCAAGAGCAGGGCGGAGTTCTTTGAGCGGATACGGAGTCGCATCAGAGAGCTCCACAGCTATGAGGTCCCGGAGATCACCGCCTTAACCATAGAGAAGGGTGATGATGACTATATGCAATGGATACAATCAGTGACCGCTACTACTAAAGGAGATTGAATATGGGCAGTGTGACAAAAAAGAGGCGCAAAAAGATGAGAAAACACAAACACAAAAAGCAGCTCGTCAGAGACCGCCACAAGAAGAAACGATAACAATCTATTTTCCATGAGACCTTTTGTACCTAATATGGTCCTCTTTGTGCTGACCGTCGGGTCTACCCTTCTCATTGGTGGTCCCATCTATTCAATCTCCATACTCGCCATCCTTGTGGCCCATGAGACGGGGCACTATCTGGCGAGCCGCCGATACGGGGTTCCCTCCTCGCTCCCCTATTTTATCCCCTTTCCCCTTCCCCCATTCGGCACCCTGGGGGCGGTCATCAGAACCAAAGGCCCCATACCCCACCGTAAGGCCCTCTTCGACATCGGGTCATGGGGACCTTTGTTTGGGCTTGTCCTGGCTATCCCGGCGGTGGTGGTAGGTTTGCTGTTGTCTGAGGTCGCGAACACATCTCAATTGCCACTGCACAGCATGTCCTTGGGTAATTCCCCCTTGCTGTCGCTCTTGCAGTGGTTGGTCCTCGGTAATCTACCGGCGGGAACCGATGTGGTCCTTCATCCCATTGCCTATGCCGGGTGGGTGGGGCTCTTCATCACCTCGTTGAACCTCCTCCCCACAGGACAGCTCGATGGGGGGCATATCATCTATGCCCTCTTCGGTCATCACAGCAAGATTATCTTCCGCCTTACCATCTTGGGGATCACCCTCATCTGTCTCATCTACAACCTCGGATGGCTTTTGTTGGTAATCCTCCTTCTTTTCATCGGTTACCGACATCCCCCTCCCCTTGACCCTTACACCCCCCTGGATTGGCGTAGAAAGATCGTGGGGGGATTTGCCTTTCTCATCTTCTTTACCGCTTTCACCCCCATCCCCTTCCCCACCTTCGCAGTGGGACTCAGGGAAGCCTTGCAATCGTGGGTGAATATATGAATGTAATCGATCTCCACGTACACACCACCGCCTCCGATGGGACCATGAGCCCTGCCGAGGTGGTCAGATACGCCAAGGAAAAGGGACTTCGGGCCATAGCCATAACCGACCATGACACCATAGAGGGAATAAAAGAAGGATTACAGGAGGGGAACAAACTGGGATTAGAGGTGATCCCAGGCGTGGAGTTGAGCGTGGACTATCCCAACGGGACTATGCACCTCTTGGGATACTTGATCGACATCTACTGTTCAGCATTTGTAGAAAAACTTGCAGTCCTCCAGCAGGCCCGTTCGGAGCGCAACCAAAAAATGATCGAAAAGCTTCGAGGAGTGGGGGTAGAGATAGACCTCGCCGAGGTCGCTGCAATCGCCGAGGAGGGGCAGATAGGTCGCCCACACTTCGCTCAGACGATGGTCAACAAGGGTTACGTACAAAACATCCCGGATGCCTTCGACCGCTACCTGCGCAAGGGGGGACCGGCCTATGTGGAGAAATTCAAACTTTCCCCGGAAGAGGCCATTAATCTGATCAGAACGGCAGGGGGGGTAACGGTGCTGGCTCACCCCTTCACCCTCAACCAGCCCCAGCCACATGAGTTCGATGCTGTAATAGGCAAATTAAAACAACAGGGATTAGAGGGGATAGAAGTACATTGCCCGAAGCACTCGGAAGGGCAAAAGAAGTTTTACCGAGACGTGGCACAAAAATACGGGCTTCTCATCACAGGGGGAAGCGATTTTCACGGTCTCACCAAAGCCGACGTAGACCTTGGTGAAGGGTATGGGGATAGAGAGCCGACGTATACAATAGTTGAGGATATGAAGAACAGGAGTGAAACACGGCGCAAGGGTCCGTGATCGTTCGCCATAACAGAAGGGGGGTGAGAAGAGGATGAAGGCCTATATCTTGGTTAATCTCATTCCCGGGCTGGAGGCCGACACCATCTCGCAGATCAGCGCCCTGCCGGGGGTAGAAGAGACCGATCTGGTCTTCGGTCGTTGGGACGTGGTGGTACAGGTCCAGATCAAAAACATACCTGATCTATCACGAATGGTCATCAATCAGATTCGCGGGCTGCAAGGAGTCCAAACCACCGAGACCCTGGTGGGGGAAATACTCTAGGAAGACGGTGATGAGTCTAGAGAAAGCGTCTCTCTCCGATTTGGAGAGGGGATCAAAACAATTGATCCTGGTGGGGGGAAAAGGCGGAGTGGGAAAAACCACCTGCGCGGCGGCCATCGCCGTGCACATGGCCGAATTGGGGAAGAGGACCCTTATCCTGTCCAGCGACCCGACGCCGTCACTCTCGGATATCTTCGAGATCACTGTCGGCCCCCGAGAAACCCCCATCCCTACAGTCCCCGATCTTACCGCCTTGGAGGTTTCCTCAGAGATCGTTCGGGAGAAATGGAAGGAGCGTTTCGGCCGTGAGATCTATGAGGTGGTATCCTCGTTTACCGACCTCGATTATGACTTCGTCATGGACTATGTGGGAGGCGCACCGGGTATAGAAGAAGAGTACATGCTCTATTTCATCATGGAACTGGTGCGCGAGGGAAGGTACGATCTTGTGGTTTGGGACACCGCACCGGCAGGACACACCCTGCGCTTGCTCCACCTCCCCGAGATATTCCTACGACACCTGGAGGGGGCGACGAAATTCTACCTCAACCTGTATAGTTATTTCGAAAGGGCAAAGGAAGCGGTGAAACTGCAAAAAGGCAAGAAATCGCTCTTGGAGATCATCACAGAATGGCAGGCGCTCTCCAATGACATTGCTGCCTTTATCAGAGATGAGCGCCTCACGGAATATATCGTGGTCACCATCCCCGAGTCGTTAGGGGTCAAGCAGACGGAACGTATCATCCAAGATTTTGACACCCACGGGCTTCCTGTGCACTATCTGATTGTGAACCATTGCATCGAGCAGGCGGATTGCGCCTTCCACCGAAAGAGGAAGGAAATGCAGGCCCACTATATTCGATTACTCTCCGACACCTATGGTGGACGCCTCCGTCTCATCCTCCTTCCCCTTTCCCCCCTAGAGATCAAAGGAACCGATCGAATCAAGACGGTTTCACAAGTCCTCTTTTGAGAGGGAGGGTTCAGAACCGGAAGCACATACCTTTTCCCAATCAACATCCATGATAACATCCCCCTGAGGGGCTACATAGACCAACTGTCTCCCCCTACTGCCGTTGATCACCCCGTTTATGATCTCTCCTATGTCATCGCGTCCGATCGACCGCAGATACCGGCTCAAGAATTTGATCCGATCATCCATCCCGATAAAGAGGGGGGTTGATGTATGTAATTGAATCAATTCCTTCAAAAACCTCCTAGGGCGGATGTTTCTGTCCAAGCGGATATCATCCATGTCGACCACACCGAACTTCCACCCTTTCTGCTCCTCCCGCACCATGATGTTGCAGGTCTTTAGGTCCCCATGGGCGATTTTAAGAAGATACAGCTCGGCCAAAAAGCCCGCCAGGGCCTCGAGGAAGGCGTGTTTTTTGGCTCCCTTTTGAGGAGATGCTCCGAAAGTCCCAACCATATAGCGGTCAAGCTCAATATAACCAGGCGGGGTCTCCATGATGAGAAAGGCCTCCTTGAGAAACCCCCTGCTCCTGCACTCCAGGAGGGCCTGCGGGATGATTCCCCCTATACCCCGAACTACCAACCCGTTACCCATCAGCCATCCCCTGCAGGCCTTGGACCTTCTGAAATAGTCCTTTATGCGCCCCAACCCTCCCGTATAACGGTATTCCTTCACGCAAATCCTGGTCTTCATATAATTGAAAAGGGAGATGGCTGAACGGCGATCTGTCTTGATCAGGCCATCCGTACCCGTGGCTACGATATTTTTGTGTTTTTTTATGAGCTTCAGCAATGCCTGGGGTTCCCACCCCCTCCTGGCCCATATCCGCCAGGAATCATCCTGAGCGACATAGAATCCCCCGCTGTCTTTGAGACAGCGCTTCGTCCTGCTCCGCATGTGCCTCCGATAGAGGCGTTCTTCAAGCCTGTCGATCTTCTGTAACCCCTCTGTAAATCCTTCTTGAAACGTATCCTTCTCCTTGTCGTATTGTTGCAAAAAGGCCTCTTTGTCTTGGTGGGAGAGCCATCCTTTGAGGGAATAGAAGAACTGCGCCAGGTTCCACAGCCGTCTGTGCTTGGAGAGTCTCCTCACGGATTTGGAACGATGGAGGTCAATGAGGTAGAGTTTATTGTCCTTCCCGCCGACCAAGACATTGCCGGCATGCAGATCCTGATGGAAGAGACCGGCCTCATGGGCCTGTCGGATCAAGCGGGCTGCATTGATAAGGAGATCCTCATGCCTCCTCGGAAATAGCTCGATTAAGGGACTGGAAGGAACTATGGCCTGGGTGATGAGGAAGGCATCTCGTAAAAACCTCCCTTTGCGCCTCTCAGCCATGGCCAAAGGCACGGGGGTCGGGATTCCTTTACGCAGCGCACGGCGCGCTATTTCCCACTCCTTCCGAGCCTTGGAAGGAACCACTAGATATTTCAATTGCTCTTTAAGGCCCCTTATCTTATAGCGCTTCAGGAAGAGCCTTCCGCGAGGCCCTGAAATAATCGAGACAGTTCGGACAGGGGATTCTTTTAAAACTTTTTGTGGAGGATGCTTACACAGAAATGTTTCTGGATCGTCGAGCAACAAAGAGGGTAACTGCTGAGCGGTGCCTTCAACAATGGTCCATCGCAATCCCTTCACACCCCGCTTATATGATAGATCATCATACCTCCCTCTGAACCATCTCATCAGCAACCCCACAATCTCGTCGTCCACCTCTTGTCTTCAGGATTTAGAGAGAGGTATTTCCTTTTCAATGACACCACTAATCACTTTTCTCTCTTTCTTCATGTTCACACTGGTACGGATGTATCTTCTCTTTGATAGGAAACGTAATAGTCCGACAACACAGTTGGACCATAAATTCCCATGTACTGCTGGGGTTGACTAAGGATATAAGACTCCACTATTTTTGCAAACCTTTCGACGATCCGTTTGTATTCTCTTTTGCCTTCTTTCCAATTGTTATCTATGGGTTCTTTAAAAATTAATCTAACCTTTCCTTTGTGGTAAAAATGAATGATGGGAATGATGGCGGCTTTTGCCTGATGGGCAAGGGGAATAACTCCCGTGGGGAAGTCCATTTCTCTGCCTAAGAAAAAAATATTTTCTTTTTTTCTTCCTTCCCGCGTATCCCCGTAAAAGTGGATGATTTTGCCGGAACGGAGCGTCTCCGATATCCTTCCCTTATAGTTCTCCGGAAGGGAAGAGGGTGCAATAAAAATCGTATTTTCAACGGCATCAAAATAACGGTGTTTTTGATGTCTTAGCTTTTTTGCCTGTCTTGGCTCTCCGCCTTTGATGAGGACCAAATCGTACCCCATCACCCTTATCCCACAGAACGCAAGATGAGGAGCTCCGAAATGCCCCGCCATCAGGACAACACCTCTTTCCTCTTGTAATGCTTGGTCCAAATAATGAATGCCTTCTACCTCAACAAAACTCTTTATAAATCTGTCATCCATAAGAGGGATTAGATAATAAGCAATCTTTCGCGCCCCTCTGAGTTCAAAGATATGTCGAACAACTTTTCTCCTTTTTTTAGCATTCCATTTTCCCCCAAAAAAGAAATCGAATTTCTCCCCTATTTCTTTCCTCCTCTTTTTTTTCCGATAATAGCCGAAAAAGGCATACACCCTAGGATACAAAAAAGACAATTTGAAAAAAAGCCATTTCATACTGAGGCGTCCCTCGCATAAACCTTTTTAAGTATGCCAAGCAATCGGGGAGCATTGACATCAACGGTGTAGAGACGTTCTACCGTTTTTCTCCCTTTGGTACCCAACTCCTGGCGCAGTCCTTCTTCTTGTATCAATGTTAGAAGCTTTTCCTCCCACTGTTTTTCGTTCTGAGCCCACAAACCATTGACACAATCCTGAACAATATCTCTATTGATGCCCACCGGCGTACAGACCGCGGGAACACCAACGCTAAAATATTGAAGGATTTTAAGTCCACATTTACCCCGTGACCACAGATCATCTGTGAGCGGCATGATACCGATATCAAAACTCTTTAGATCTGTCTCTTCTGTTTCAGCGGACCATTTCTTCTTGATTACGGGTACAGTGCTGCTATCGAGAAACTGATCACAAACGATCTTGAGCTGGAAATGGGGGTATCTCCGATAAAGCCTTTCTACCGTCGGCATGAGACCCTTTAAATATTTTAAGGTGCTACTGCTTCCCAGCCAGCCGATGATGACAGGGCCCTCCTTGCGAGAGTACCCTTTCTTTGAACTGTACTGGGAAAGATCAATTGAAGTAGGAATAATCTCCGAGTAAAGATTATAGCGTAATACTTCAGTTTTCAAAAAATTATTCCCAGCAATGACAAAATCAAGCCGCCTCATCATATAGGCAAACTTGATGCGCCTCGAAAGAGAGTATGGGTTTTTCGCGCTGGAACTCCGATACATGATCGCATCGTCAAAGTCATAAATAATCCTTTTTGCTTTTTTACGAATATAAGCAAATTCAATGGGAGGAAACAGTTTGCGGTGAATATAGAAAATATCATATTCTCCTAGTGTGTTATAAAATTTCAGTTTCTCCAGCCATGTTCGTTGGTAGAAATGGATGGATGCATCAACGCCCGCTTCTTTAAGATAGGGAATGTACTGAAGAACGCGGTAACGGCAGCTATTGACCTCCAGGCTGTGGATCAAAAAAGCGATCTTCATTTTTTATATTCTTTTCGATCACCTAACAAGGTGAACCTCATGTAATCAATGTCGAGAAGAAACACAGTGTACTTCCATTAAGCAAGATCAACCAACATTTACCTGTCTCTTTTTACACTTTTTTATCCTTCTTGCCTGCCAGGACTACAATTGATTTTGCGAAATCAACGTTTAGGATCCTATGCAAGGGATAAAAGAGTGTGACGCGTAAGAAATATTTCAAGAAAGAAGCATGAAAGGTACGGTAAATCCCCAGCACCTCGAACCCCTGACTCAGTACGATTCCTCCTAATTCTTCATAGCTATAGGCTGTCTTATGGGTGGCATCTATCCAAAATCGGCCTGGATTGAATACATTGGGAGTGCTGATGATCAGCTTGCCACCATCCACAAGCAGTCCATTGAGACGGCCCAGCATCTCCACACCTTGCTCAAGCTCCAAATGCTCTATGACCTCAAAAAGCATAATGAGATCAAATTTCTCGTCTATGTTATCTAAGGAATAGTAATCATGGGGGACGGTGCGATCTATGTCCATGCTCTTGTAAAGGATATCAGGGTAAACATCCTTTACACGGTTCTCCATCCTCTTATCGCTCGCGCCCACATCCAAAATCTTTATGCTAGGCCGGAGGTGCTTTTTTACTAACCAGGAGGGCCTCTTGATCAACTTTAGGTCCCATATCTTTGAGTAACGCTCATGGATCTTATCCCGGAAATTAATCAAAGCAGTCCAATCGATCATAGCGACCTCTCTGCAAAGTTTTTATATTCTGTGCCAAAGAAGATTTTCTCCGGCGAAAGGGTCCCCCCAGCAAAACCCTTCGTGCCATCGTCCACCAATAAAGACCCAATTTCCACAACTGGTTCATGGCATTGAAATGTCTGAATAAACGACTTAATTAAGCCAAAATCAAAGAAATTCATCTCTTCATCCCCTGGAAATTCCGATGGTCATTATGTAATGCTACTATAGATTTCATGGCCTTAAGCATTGTCTGATACGATCTTGTCTGCGAATATCTTTCCGCCAATCTTCTGGCAGCAGCAGAAGCCTCTTTTAATCGTATTGTATCCACAAGCTGCAAGATTTTCTCAGCCAGCGCTTTCACATCTCGCGGGTCGTCGAGGACAAATCCCTCGTGCCCTTCGGAGATGATTCCTCCTGCCCCATTGTATCTCGTGCTAATCACCGGCAGCCCGCTGGCCAGGGCCTCCAGCACAACCAAAGAACAGGCATCGTAAAAAGTAGGATGTACCAAGATATCTGCGCTCGTATAATATCGCTCGAGTTCGTTTACACCGCCGGCAAAAATGACTTCAGCCTCGCATCCCACCTTTTTGGCCAAGCGACGATACGGCCCTGCCTTGTCCCGCCCTACCACCAAGAGTTTGACATTACTATTTTTTCTCTTTACAAGGGGGAGGGCTTGGATGAGATATCGCAAGCCCTTGAGCCTGAAGTTATGCGAGACAAAAAGAAGAAGAAAATCATCCGGTTTCAGGCCATAACGCCTTCTTATCTCCCCCCTATACCTCCTGTTGCGGGGATGAAAGCGCTCAATATTCACCCCATTGTAAATGACGACTATGCGGTCTTCGGGTATCCTATAATAATCGACAATATCCCTCTTTACCATTTCAGATATGGCCACAATCCGCTTCACCCCTTTGCGATAGGGGGCATCTTCTACGATCCCCTCAGCCCACTGCTTCGGACTAAAGAGTCTGCCCAGAAACTTCGCACCCCACAGCCAAGGACTTTCGTACGCCCGCAAGCTCCGCCAGAACCACTTCCAGTGGACTCCGCCGTGGGGCTGCAAGAGGTCGGCCCCCCAGGTATTCCCCACCCCCATGATCACGTCGAAGCCCCCCCCTTCCATTTGTTGATGGCACCTCAAGGCAAAGGAAAGGATGCGCAGCCATTTGAGGAAAGGAAAGGGCTCTACTGTGTGCAATCGAAGACCTTCTATTTCCTCATCAAAATGGTGCGCAAAGACATGCACCTCGTGTCCTCTCATAGAAAGGAACTGCATCAAGTCTACAAGATACCGTTCCGCCCCCCCCTTGGAGGGGATAAAATCCCTGATCCCCAGGGCGATCCTCATGAGTGAAACCCTGCCAGAATCTGGTGATAAAAGGCCTCCACCTCCTCGGCCTGACGCTCCAGGCGGAATTCTTTGCGGGCCGTCTCATAGGCGGCCTTCCCTATTGAATGGCGTAACCCTTCATCCCGCACCAGGGGTAAGAGGGCCTGGTAGATGGCTTTCGGGGTCTCCTGTACGATGAATCCGTCAACTTTATCCCGCACCAGCTCAGGGAGCATCCCCTTTGTCGTCACCACTGTCGGCTTGCCCATGGCCATGGCATCACGCAGGGCGCGGGCCGTTCCATCGGAACCAGGGGTAAGCAGGCAAAAGACATCCATACAGGCAAGGGTATCGACATAATCATCCATTCGATACCCGGCCAAGACTACATGAGAAGCAATCCCCAGACGCTCCATGGGTTCGATGACGCTTTGTTGCATCTGGCTGCTGTGACCTACCAATAAAAGCCTTACCTCGGGAACATCTTTAATCAGATGCGCAACGGCCTCCAAGAGGATATCGGTCCTTCTGTATCGCTGAAACCTGGCCACAATTCCTACGACGGGAGCAGTGGCGGGGATCCCGAAAACCGCCCGCATATCTTTGTACCCCCCCTGGGGATCAAACCTGGTGAGATCCACGGCGGTAGGTACCTTGGTCACTGCGTCAGGAGGAAACCCCAAGCCCTTCACCAGCCTCTCCCTATTCCTGTCTGAAAATGTAATCAGGCCATCGGTAAGGCCCCTGAAAAACCACGTGCTGATAGGATCCGTTTTCAACGAATCCCGTTTATGATCAGTCCGTATCACAGGTGGACGTCGCTTGGAAAACCTTACCGCCAATCCCCCCACGATATGATCATGAGAATTATGAACGTTAATGATATCAAATTGTTCTTGGTCGATATAGCGCGCGATGCCCCTGATATCAGAGATAATATCTTTCAGGCGATATAGGTGATGCGCTTTGGAAATAGGAGCAAGATGAAAGGTATCCACCCCCTTGAAGGCTTTCTTTCTCAGTTCCTTCTCTATGCTCTCCGCAGTCTCGATAGGAGGACGCCAATAGGCCAGGACTACCTCGTGGCCTCGCTGGTGGAGGGCAGAACAGAGGTTTACCACCGGCTCGGCCGGCCCAGTCCACTTCCAATCGGAGAAGAGGTGAAGGATCTTCATGATTCACTCTCAAAGAAGCCCCACACAGTCCCCGCCACCTCCTCTATCTCGCGTTCGGTCATCTCGGGGAAGCAGGGGAGGGACAAAACCTCCCGGCAGGCCCCTTCACTCATGGGGAGGTCCCCTTCACGATACGGCAATTCACCGTATGCCTCCTGGAGATGAATGGGAAGAGGATAGTGGGTGAGCGTCCCGATGCCCTTGTGGTGCAAAAACCTCTGGAGGGCGTCCCTTTGGGCCGTGCGGATGACATAGAGGTGATAGACGTGGCGCGCGTCTTCCTTTTCGACGGGACAGGTAATCTCTGCCTCTTCGAACAGCTTCGAGTACCTCCGCGCCCGCTCTCTCCGTTCATTATTCCATTGATCCAGATACCTCAATTTGACCCGTAGTATAGCCGCCTGGATCTCATCCAGGCGGCTGTTTCCCCCCTTCATGACGTGATGATATTTCTGCGCCTCTCCGTAGCAACGTAGCAGCCGCAGCTTCTCATAGACGTCTCCGTCATCGGTCACCACCATCCCCCCGTCACCATAGCCCCCCACATTCTTGGTCGGATAAAAACTGAAACAGCCCGCCAGGCCGAATGAACCGACCTTTTTCCCTCGGTATTCTGCACCGTGCGCCTGGCAGGCATCTTCAATAACAATGAGATCGTAACGCTTTGCAATATCCATGATGGCGTCCATCTGCGCAGGGTGGCCATAAAGGTGGACGGGGACGACGGCCTTGATCCTCCGGTGCGCCTTTTTCATCATGCGGTCTTTTACCAGGCGTTCTAAGGCGTTTGGATCGATGATATATGTTTCGGGATCGATGTCCACAAAGAGGGGTTTCGCCCCCACGAAAGAGACGGCCAAGGCCGTGGCAATAAAGGAATTGGCCACGGTAATAACCTCATCCCCCTCTCCGATGCCGGCGGCCCGCAAGGCCAGATAAAGGGCGTCGGTCCCTGAACCAACGCCGACCCCATACCGGACTCCGCAGTAGCGCGCGAACTCCTTCTCAAAGGTCGAGACCTCCTCCCCTAAAATAAAAACCCCCTTGTCGTAGACCTTTTGGGTAGCGGCGAGAATTTCCTCTTTAATCCTCCGGTATTGCCTCTGCAGATCTAAAAAGGGGACCATCGCAATCATCCACCGCGGCTCACCTGGCCTAGGCCGTGAGTCATTAACTCCAATATGCCTTTTTGTGCTCCTTATAAAATTCGATCATTCTTTTAATGCCCTCATCCAAAGAGGTCTGAGGGCTCCAGCCCACCACCCGCTTGATCTTGGTTATATCCGTGTAGTAATCCCCCGGCTCCACCTCTTTTCGTTCCGGGGTAAATTCGGTAAAGTCCACACTGCCGCTGCCCGCGATATCTACAATTTTCCTGGCGATGTCGATGAAATTGATGGGAACTCCCGTGCCGACATTAAATACCTCTCCATAGGCCTGAGGGCAGGTTGCCACCATCAACAAACACTCCACCAAGTCCCCTATGTACAGAAAATCCCTTAAAATCATCCCATCTCCAAAGACCGGTATAATCTCATCATCCATGGCCT
>Ga0307422_1000753_pt1 | contig 17403 bp, 8 predicted proteins | sample SalMarWE160290MG_FD_202153 | JGI IMG/M metagenome (GOLD analysis project Ga0307422, IMG submission 202153) | Salt marsh sediment microbial communities from the Plum Island Ecosystem LTER, Massachusetts, United States - WE1602-90 | ecosystem: Environmental > Aquatic > Marine > Intertidal zone >...
TTAATAAAAATTCCTTTTAATACCTGTAAGTCATGAAATACTCTTTGGTTTGTATATTGTTACCACAATTATCGTCTGTAAAAGGCTTTGCCTTCATATTTCAGGTACATTTGAAATTGTACCGGGTCAATTTATATTCATGGCATATTTGTTGATAAATCGTGAGATATAAAAGACGATTATTTGTAATATTGATTCAATGAAGCTAACACTTTATAATGTTGGAAAGACCGATATTGCCTATATCAGGCAGGGAATAGACGATTATAAAAAACGTATCGTTCATTTTATTGATTTTTCAATTATCGATATCCCTGCAACAAAACATACTAAAAGTACAACTCCTGCTGAGTTAACCACCAGGGAAGGAGAAATCATTCTTGATTCTGTTTCAGGTAATAATCTTATAGTTTTGCTCGATGAGAAGGGCAAGAAATATACAACACGTGAATTTTCAGACTGGTTGAAAAATCTGATGAATCAGAGTATTAAGAAAGTGGCTTTTATTTCAGGGGGAGCTTATGGTTTCTCGGAGAAGGTATACCAGGCTTCGCACTTACAAATTTCACTTTCAAAGATGACCTTTACACACCAAATGGCTCGTCTTATTTTCATTGAGCAACTTTACAGGTCTCTTACATTAATTAGGGGGATTCCTTATCACAACGATTAAAATAAAAATGCTGAAATGAAAAAAGTCCAATTCTTGTTATTTTCTGTTCTGTTTCTAACACTTTCCATTATACTTTCCTCATTTACCGGAATATTATCTAACAAAACCCGGTATGTGAAAAATGTTGAGAATATTCTTAATCAGAAAATTGAGAAAGTACATGCTTATTTTATCCGTTTCGACAAAGCTCATAAAAATGAAATACCGAAAATAGTTGACGATCTCGAAAAGGAAGGCATAATACTCCTGAAATATTATAAAGATTCATTGATATTCTGGTCATCGAATAGCATTCCTGTAAATAATGTATTTGAGGATAGCACCTATAAAAATCACATAGTTAATTTCTATAATTCTTACTATTATGCCGAGATGTACGAGCACGATAGTAATACCTGCATCGGACTCATCAATCTGGCCAATCGTTATCCCTATGAGAATGAATTTCTCCATTCCGGATTTAATCGTAGTTTCAGGCTCCCGTCCGATGCCGATATAGGATCCGATCCCGGTAAAGGATACTCACTTTACGATAAAGAGGGGAACTTTCTGTTCAGCATAATAGTTCCAAAACAGACTAGGAGTGCAGGTCCACAAAGCATTATCGCCACTCTGTTTTTATTTGCCGGTTTGATCTTATTTGCTTATTTCATCATCCTGTTACTCAATGGGATGACAAATTCTGGTAAACGATTCAGGTTTATCCTAGTTATACTCATTTCACTCATCCTGTTAAGGTTCATTCAGCTCAAACTGGTACTTGGATTTGGTGGCTTCGTACTGTTCGATCCCTATATTTATGCTGCATCGGAATTCATACCCAGTCTGGGCGATCTCCTGCTGAATTCAATGATTATTTTCTTCATGGTTATTCTTATTTATCGTTTTATCGATTTTCCTTTTGTGGCTGATAGAAAAAAGAAAGGTATCAATACGCTACTGCTGATTGCTTATATTCTTATTTTGCTGGTATTCTTCCTTTATGCTCATTACTCTAGTCACAGTCTGGTCTATAATTCCAGGATCTCGTTTCGACTCAATGAAACTGACCAGATCTCCATTTATTCATTGATCAGTATTTTTATTAATGGATTGAATTACTTCTCGGCAGGATTAATACTTATCCGGATTTTACAAAAGAGTACTAAACATATTGATTACCTGATTTTCTTGCAGGTTTATGGATTTACAACAGCTATTGTTTTTGCAGGGATATTTTTAATTTTTGGGTACCCCCTTGATAGTATTTCCATTGTTTTCTTTTATTTGATTTCCATAGTAATGGGTATCCTAAACTACAAGAGGAATGATATTTCCGGCTATTCATTGCAGGTTTTACTTTTACTGATTTTTTCGGTTTATTCATTGGCTTATATGATTTCAGAAGGAAGTAAAAAAGAATATAGTGTCAAATCATCACTGGCGTTGAGCCTTTCAAATGAACATGACCCGGTAGCAGAATATCTTTTTGAAGAATTGAGTGAAAAAATTGAAACTGATACTTTCCTTATAAACAGGCTGAATGAGCAGATGATAGGTATTGATGAACTGTTCAATTATCTGGGGAAAAATTATTTTACCGGCTTCTGGAGTAAGTATAATATGCAAATTACACGATGCCGGCCAATCGATAGTGTTCTGATTGAAGTGCCCGATTATCAATGGTTTCACTGTTATGACTTTTTTGATGCTATGATAGATGAAATTGGGCTCAACCTGCCAAATACACGATTTTTTTATCTCGATAAAAAGACCGGCCGGATAAGTTATTTAGGAAGATTTCCTTTTGTATTGGAGGGTCCGGATCAGGAAATAACACTTTTCATCGAATTAGACTCTCGATTAACAAGAAATCTCCTGGGCTATCCGAGATTACTTCTCGACGAAGTATTACAAAAAGATCGGATTATCGAAAAATATTCATATGCTAAATACTATAAGGGCAGCCTGGTAACTCAGTCGGGTGATTTTAACTATAGTTTGAGTGATGATATATTTGGAACTTCCAATCTCGAGTTTCGGAAGATAAAACTCGATGGGTATCATCACCTGCTTTATCAGCCGGAGAAAGATAACCTGATTGTATTAAGTTCACCCGGTATAAAATTCATTGATATCATCGTTGGATTTTCCTACATATTTCTGTTCTATTACCTCTGTTTAATGCTGGTTATAATTATCCGGAATATGAGTCGGTCCGGTTTCCGGCCTTTAAACAATCTTCGCAATAAAATTCAGTTTTCAATCATAGGTATTCTGATTATTTCTTTATTACTGATAGCTTCAGGTACTATATGGTTGAATATAAGGAATTATAAGAAAAATCAGGATAATATACTGCACGAAAAAATTCAGTCGGTGCTGATCGAATTAAAGCACAAACTTGCCTATGAAGATGTACTTGAATTCTATTGGAGCACCGCGAATTACGATAATCTCGATCAGTTACTTATTAAATTTTCAGATGTATTCTATTCTGATATAAATCTGTACGACCCTCAGGGAGCCTTGCTTGCCACATCGCGATACGAAATTTTCGACCTGGATCTTCAAGGGGATAAAATGGATCCTATTGCCTACTACAGACTTCATTCTGAAAAAAGGGCCCAGTTTATTCATCGTGAAAAGATCGGGGAATTAACGTATCAATCGGCATATGTTCCTTTTGAAAATATGGAAGGTAAGTTGCTTGCCTATCTGAATCTGCCCTATTTCACTAAGCAAAAAGAATTCCAGACAGCATTATCCGCATTAATTGTGACAATTATTAATATCTATGTAATTCTTTTTCTGATTACCATTGTCATTTCCATATTTATTTCCAATCAGATTACACGGCCACTTGAGATGCTTCAACAACGCTTCAGACAATTAAAAATTGGCGACAGGCACGAAGAGATCTATTACAGGAGAAAGGATGAGATTGGAAGGCTTGTTGAAGAATATAACAGAATGGTGAGAGAACTCGAGAAGAGTGTCGATTTGCTGGCAAGATCGGAAAGAGAATCGGCGTGGCGCGAAATGGCGAAACAAATTGCCCACGAAATCAAGAATCCCTTAACTCCTATGCGGTTGAGCGTACAACAACTGCAAAAAATATGGAGTGATAAAAGAGAAGATTTCGATAAATATTTAGAAAGCGTTTCCGCTACACTGATCGAGCAGATCGACAACCTGTCGGAAATTGCTTCTGAATTTTCCAATTTCGCAAAAATGCCTGAAATCAAATCGGAAACTGTTGATGTCGTTGATGTAGTCAGGAAATGCGTTAAATTATTTGAAGGGAGCGCTGCCTACTCCATAACTTTTAAGACAACCGGCGAAAAACTTTTAATAACATCCGATAAGGAGCAGCTATCGAGAGTGTTGATCAATCTTATAAAAAATGGAATACAATCTATACCAGATGGAAAAGGGGGAATCGTAAAAGTTGAGTTACAGAAAAATAACAAAGAGGTTGAAATACGGATATCAGATAATGGTCGGGGCATCCCCGACGAGGTAATCCCCAAAATGTTCATGCCCAATTTTACTACAAAAACAAGCGGGATGGGCTTAGGGCTTGCTATAGTAAAAAACATTGTGGAACAATTGCAGGGAAAGATCATCTTTACAACAAAACTGGGAAAAGGTACAGAATTCAGACTACAGTTTCCTGCCTGAATTTATCTTATTGGGACACAGGATTCATTCTACTGATGTATTCCTGCTTATTGTTAATAGATAGGATGCTCAGAGCAAAAGATTATTTTTATCTTTGAGTTATTCAGAAAAGTTAAACCGTTGAGGAAAGGACTACCGGGCATATTAATTTTCTTATTATTGATTCCGCATTTCTCATTTGCTCAATCAATTAGTGGAATTGTTAATTCCTACTATAAAGTAACAGAGGTACATACCGATTATATACAATTGGAAGTAGGTTCCGACTTAAGCAGTCTTCAGCCAGGAGATAAAGTGGTATTAATTCAGATGGCTGGAGTAAATGTTCCTGATATTCCTGGTTTTGAAACCGAGAATTTATCGATTTCAAATTTAGGTAATGCCGGGCATTATGAAATGCTGGCTGTGAGTGGCGTTAACGATGCTACCGACCGGGTTACGGTTACTGTTACGCTTGATGATTCGAAATATACAACCGGCGAAAAAATTCAACTGGTAAAAATCTATGAAGCCGATTATACAACGGTCAGTGGAACACTCACAGTTCCTTCCTGGGATGGCGATACGGGAGGAGTAATGGCACTTGTTATTTTTAAGAAGCTTACCCTTAATGCAAATATTGATGTTAGTTCCAAAGGTTTCCGGGGCGCCAATCCGGAACCGGATTATACCATGGGATGCCGTCCGGCTTATGTGCCTGATACTTTTTACTTCCAATCGAGTGTGAACGTAAAAGCGGGAAGGAAAGGAGAGGGGAATATTAAGGCAATATTCAACTATCCGATAGGACCCGGAAGGGTAGTCACGGGTGGTGGAGGTGGATTGGGTTGGTTTGCCGGCGGGGGTGGAGGAAGTCATTATGGTGCAGGAGGAATCGGAGGACGACAGAAACAGGGATGTGCGGAGGGTTTATATGCTTCTGGCGGCATCTCATTGACTTCATATAATTTCTATGGCTTCGACAGGGTAACTTTAGGGGGTGGTGGAGGTTCTTCAACTGAAGATGTAACCTACTCCGCCACAAAGGGTGGAAATGGAGGAGGAATTGTTATACTGCTGGTAGATACTCTCGTAGGTAATGGAGGTAATATTGTCAGTAACGGAGAAGCAGTTGCAGGAACTGTATCTGCCGGTGGCAGTGGAGGCGGTGCTGGTGGAGCTGTACTGCTTGATGCAAATGTTTTTTCAGGAAGCATCATCATAAATGCACGTGGTGGAAAAGGCGGAGATACAGGCGGCACTCCTTATACTGGTGCGGGAGGTGGTGGTGGGGGAGGTGTTGTCTGGCAGGCAGGATCAGTTCTGCCCACAGGAATGACATTTTCTGCTGCAGGAGGGAATAGGGGAGAATCACCCAGTTCATCTTATCGCGGAGTGGCCGGATCAGCAGGTACGCGACTAACCGGATTACAGTTGCCATTAAACGGATTTTTATTCAATTCCCTGGTAGCGCCAGATACCATATGTGCCGGTATGGAACCGGAGGTCATCACAGGTAGCATGCCCAAGGGTGGTTCTTCGGGTTACACCTACACCTGGTTGCAGAGTACCGATAGCGTAAACTGGAGCAATGCTGTTGACAGGGGCGGTTCCGATTCCCTGCATTTCTACCCTGCCGAACTAGTACAAACTACCTATTTTACCCGCGTGGTGGAATCGGGAGTGGTTATCGATACAGCCCGCGCAATAAAGATCTTTGTTCACGATTCTATTGAGGGAAATTTACTGACCCTGCGCGATACGCTTTGTTATAAGATGAGTCCCGGAATATTGAGTGGAGGGGTGTTAAGCGGAGGAAACGGCTCTTATAGCTATCAATGGGAATCGAGCATAAACCAAACTAGCTGGGATCCCAGGTCTACAAATCCATCTTTCAACGAAGGCAATCTCCAGCAATCAACCTATTACCGGCGTATTGCCAAATCGGCCAGGGTGTGCATCGATACCAGCAATATCGACACACTATCGGTAATACCATTAATAACCAATAACACATTCCTACGGGCGGATACTGCAATCTGTTCGGGCCTCGATGCCGGTGCAGTTAAAATGTTATATCCCGGAGGGGGAGATGGAACCTATCAGTTGCAATGGTGGAATAGTACGGATGATATATCCTATTCGCCCATTGGCGGAGCAACTGGTCAGAATTATGCTCCGGGTACCTTAATTACCGACCGTTACTACAAAAGAGTCGTGCATTCAGGAGCAGATGCTGCCTGTAAGGATACAAGTGTTTCATTCTATATTGAAGTCTATCCTTTAATTTCGAATAATCAGATCCAAACCGATTCGATAAGGTATTGTGCAGGGAATATTCCTCTTCCTTTTACTGGATTATTACCAACAGGTGGCGATGACCCGGATTATAGCTATTCATGGCAACAACGGGAACTCTTGGGTTCGTGGTCAGATATAGCTGGCGAGGCAACAATAAATTATGCCCCTTCAACACAATTTGAAGATACGGTTCAGATACGCCGTGTGGTAGAATCGGGACTTAATTCAACCTGTGTCGATAATAGCAATATCATTCAACTTGATGTCATACCCTATATAATAAATGATCTGGTTACTACCGATAGTGCCATTTGTGAGGGAGCAACTCCACTGCCATTCACGGAAGCAGTTGCTTCCGGTGGTGCAGGTGCAGGTAGTTATGGATATCTTTGGGAATCACAGTTAGTTTCAGGCGGATCCTGGCAACCGGCTCCCGGAATAAATGACCAGCCTTCCTATACCTCCGGTGAATTAACACTATCTACTCAGTTCAGGAGAGCAGTAACTTCCCAGATTTGTAGTGACAACAGCGATCCGGTGACCATAACTGTATATCCTTATATAATCAATAATTCTATAACCGGGAGTGCTATTCAATACACTTGTTTCAATACAGGCAAAGAATTGAATGGTAATCCGGCTCTTGATGGTGGAAAACCCGGGGACAAAAGGTTCATATGGGAGGATTCTGATGAAGGTGTCAACTGGGATCAGGCCGATGGAGTATTTAACCAAGTTGATTATACTTCACCGGCATTATCCGATACCTTGTTTTTCCGCCGCATTGTTCTGTCGGGCGAACACGATCAGTGTATGGATACAACCGATGCTGTTCTTGTCAGAATTAACGATCTTCCTTCCGGGGATATATTAAGTGGTATCGATACTGCCTGTGCCGGAAATAGTATTACAGTTCAATATACGGGTCTTCTCGGTCCCTCGCCCTGGACCCTTATTCTGGGTGAAAATAATCCGGGCACATCATTCATTGTTACTTCACCTTCAGGAGAAATTAATTTTCCTACCTATGAGTCGGGATTAATACGTGTATTAGATCTGATGGACGACAGTACCTGTCATGCCGACCTGAGTTCCAGCACGGGTGTTATCGATCTGACGGTATATGAAGTGCCTGTTGCCTATGCCGGCGCCGATACGCAGATTTGTGGACCCATCTATAACCTGAATGCTCTTCCTTCGGTGGGAACGGGTACCTGGAGCGGAAATGGCGTTACGTTTGTTGATGAACACAACCCTCATACGGAGGTTGAAATACAAACATACGGTTCCTATATTTTTACATGGACTGAGGAAAATTGGCGATGTCCCGATGCCGATGACATAGAGGTCATATTTTACCAACAGCCTGAAATACCTTTTGCGGGTGAAGACCAGAGTCTCGATTATATATTCTATACCAATCTCGATGCAGATCCACCGGCTTTCGGTGAGGGTTACTGGCAATTTGTTACAGGAACAGGAATGTTTGAGGATTCCACCTTATATAATACTTTCGTGGAATTTCCTGAGCTGGGCACCTACGAGTTACGGTGGACTATAATGAATGGTGTCTGTGAGCCGGTTTCAAATATAGTTACTGTCATTTTGAATGATTTGCAAGTCTTCAGAGGATTTTCACCTAATGATGATGGGATTAATGAAGTGTTCCTGTTAAAACTCAGCGGACGGGAGAAAGTGGAACTGATAATTCTTGACAGGTGGGGGAATCAGATATATTCCGGTTTCGGTGTGGACGAAATTTCATGGGATGGGACTATTGACGGAGAAAACCCAGTGCCTGAAGGGACTTACTTTTATATTATCAAAGATCCAAGTAGAAAAGATGATGAAGTAGGATCTCTTGAACTTCGACGATGAAAAATAACATACTGTTCTATATTATTGTTTTACTCTTTTCACTGAACGTGCTTTCGCAGCAAATGCCCGATGTTTCCCTGTTTGGTGAGAATCAGGCCTACTATAATCCCGGTTTTGTCGGTAACCAGGAAGTACTCAGCGCAAACTTTTTTTTCAGGGCTAAATGGATAGGCGTTGACGGAGCTCCCGTTACAGAGGTCTTTCTGGCCCACGCTCCCATGCGTGATCCTGCAGTTGCCATGGGCATACTACTGGAACACGATGCAATGGGTATTTTAGGGTATACGGGGGTTTATCTGAATTATGCCTACCGGGTTAAAATAGGTACTAACCGGATTTCTTTTGGTCTTAAAGGAGGAATAACCAGCGGATCGCAGGATTATATCACCCTTCGTGATAATGTTCCCGATCCGTTATTCAGTGATAACAACCAGACATTTTTCGTTCCGAATTTTGGGATTGGAATCTCTTTTTCAGGAAAATATTATTGGGCTGGGATATCTGTACCGCGATTGTTCGGATTTGAGAGTCGGGCTTCGGATACCTATAGAATGGTTCATGATTTCTGGAGATACGAATATTTTTTTACAGGGGGAGGAAGATTTTATGCCGGTACTGACCTGACCTTCGAGCCTTCGGCACTTTTTGTATACAATAGCAGATATAATAAGGTGGATAAAGTAAGATTATCGCTTATGGCTATGGGAATTTATAAAGGTGCTTATAAAGCAGGTTTGGGATTACGTCTACACGATGCTATTATTATGGCGGTAGGTTATCAGTTAAACCGGCAATTTTCACTGGCTTACAGTTACGATCTGAATATTGGTCTTCTAAGCAAGTATTCATCAGGTTCGCATGAAATAAACATCAACTATAAGTTTGGATATAAGGTTAATGCTTCAAATCCAAGGGGTTTTTAACAGATGATAATACGATATACCGCCATATTATTATTTACGTTGAATCTTTTATGTGCGGATGCACAGGTGTTTTATCGGGCCGATCGACTTCCTTTTAATTCTGCAACAGATAATGAGATGGCACCGATGATATATAAAAATGGTTTGGTTTTCAGTTCCAACCGGAAAAATGATATTGTACTGGTAACTGTCGATCAGGAAGGTAATTATATGTACAACCTGTATTTTGTTAACAAGAAAGGACATAAAAACTGGGGTTCGGTAAATATTTTCACAAAAGATCTGGCTTCGCGTTACAACGAAAGCTCAGCTTGTTTTAGTAGCGATGGTAATACAATTTATTATACAGCTACAATAAATACTTCCAATAAAGTGGGCGATGAGTTTACAGGCGACACACTAAAGAATGGAATTTTCATCGCAAAATGGGAAAATGAACACTGGTCGCAACCCGACGCATTTCCATACAATAGTAAAACGTACGATGTTAGTTTTCCGTTTTTCAGTGATGATAATCAACGTTTGTATTTTTCAGCACGTAATCCTGAGGGATTTGGAAAATATGACCTCTATTACTCCGACAATAAAAATGGAGTATGGTCGCAACCTGTGAATCTGGGGCCAGTTATAAATACTTCCGAGAGTGAAGTCTTTCCGTTTTTATATATGGAAAAAAGGCTATATTTTTCATCAGGAGGCCATCGCAGTGAAGGGGGACTTGATATTTTTTATTCTGACTTATTAAATAATGAATGGACTTTACCAGTCAAACTGCCAAATCCTTTTAATTCGCGCTCCGACGATTTTGGTTTTGTGGCTAATACTGAAATAGACACAGGTTATTTCACTTCCAACCGAAAAGGGAGTGATGATATTTATACCTTTGTTTCCACATTCCCGGCTTTTAGTGAATGTCCCGAACAGATTGAGGAATCCTTCTGTTACGAATTTTATGAAGCTGGTACTATGGTGCTCGATACAACAACACTCCGTTATGAATGGGATTTGGGCGATGGAACAAAGATCCGCGATGTTCGGGCGAGTCATTGTTATGCTAAAACCGGATATTATTTGGTGCAGCTCAATGTAATCGATACGCTGACAGGCGATATTTATTTCAGCGAAGCATCCTACGATCTTTTAATCGAACCGATTGAACAACCCTATTTAATTGCCCCTGATACAGCTTATGTAAACCAAAATGTCAATTTCGATGCTTCGCAATCAAGTATCAGAAGTTTTACAATCGGGAATTATTACTGGGATTTCGGTGACGGGACAATAGAAAATGAGATGAAAGTCAGGCACCGGTTCACAAAAGCAGGACGCTATACTATAAGATTAGGACTTACCGGTACCGGCAGAGAATCGGAAGATATTTTGCAGAAAGCATGTTCGAATCGGTCGATTATTATTCTTCGCGAATAGAATATAGTATAGACAACTTTTTCTATCTGAATTCGTAGATAGTTTTTGACGCATGAATTGTAAATTTAATCTTATATAGGATATTCAATCAGTTTACAAATAGGTATACCCATGAAACTTCTTTTAAATTGCGTAATTCTCTGTTCGATGTTGACTTCAGTTATGGGACAACCTGTTCCTGCCGGAGATGAAAACATACCCTATCTGATGACTTTCGGAAACAGAGCAGAAACCTCCTGGGGCGATGATGATTTTTCCCAGACATTTTTCTTTCTGATACCTGAAACATTCAAGGAACCTGTTTTCATCAGAATTTTTGATCCGGATACCGGAGGGGATATAGATGAGATTAATGGTGAATGGGATACTCGCACAGTATATTCGGTATATGGTGGAAAACTATGTTACTCGCACCGGGATGCCCAGGAAACCGATCCAAAAGGAAATTATAAAAGCGGCATTTTATTGGCTACCAAAGCATTTGATATAAATCCCCGTTATAATAACAACTGGTTTACTTTTGGGCCTTTTAATCCAACTGAAGGTGAATATATTTCAAAATTTGGAGGTTATATAATAAAAATTATCGCCGAGGGTATTGCTGGCAATGATGGCAATTTATACAGGTATTACCTAAGTACGAAATACGATGAAAACAAGCCGGTAGAAGGGGGCAATGCCTTTGCATTCGAATATTCATTTCGTATGTACGATAATCCCAATGAGGTTTCTCATATTTATCCTTATGTGGATGACCGGACAATTACCGTAAAACTTTCTAACTTTGATTGGGATTCCGATGGTTTTATTAGAACTGTTTCGGTTGCCAGAAAAGGACAAATGAGTCCGATTTCTGATGATGATAATTGGATTGAGGATGAATTTAAAATATTTGATGAAGAGAAAAATACGTCATTGGATATTCAATTTATTAAGAAAAAGGCACCTCCTGTGAAGAACAATAATGTGGTAGTAAATGTTAGAAACCAGTATAACGAATTACTGCCTTTCTATGTAATTCCCATTGGTGGAGTGCCTAAGTATAAGTACGATATAAAAGTAAATCGAACGAATTAATGAGATTGGCTAAAATTTCCAGCTGCTTTAGATATAATTGGACTTTATTATTGATACTGACTCTGATCGGTTCTTCCTTTAAAACTAACCTGTATTCACAAGATACCCGTTTCCAGACATTTTCCGTTACAGAAGGCTTATGTCATCCGTTCGTCTATAATATTATTCAGGATAAAAATGGATTTCTCTGGATTGGCACCGGTGAAGGCCTATGCCGTTACGACGGTATTGAATTTGTCTCAGCAAATAGTTTCGATACACTTCCGGTTGATGTTGTAAATGTTAGCTATAGTGATAATTTAGGTAAATTATGGTTTGGCTTTAATAACGGACAATTATGGTCGTACGACGGGAATTATTTTACTGCGTTTCCTATACTCAGTAACCAAAATGTTACTATTACGGGTATAACACAAAGTGAGGAATCAGGTATGCTAATTGCAACGCAAAACCATGGTATCTTACAATTCAATGAAGCTAGTGAAGCCATTCCTTTTGAACCATCATATAATAATATTTTAATCTCGGCTATCCATGTCAATGGAAGCACCTTACTGGTTGGAGCGCAGGAAGGATTGTTTATAAGCGATATAAATCATCCTGAATCGAAGTCTATTGAAGTGGATAAACTTAGCTATATTAAAATTCAGACTATTAAAAATGCTTACGATGGAAATTCATACTGGATTGGAACTGAAGATGACGGACTCTATTTCCTTGAACTCATTTCAGATTCGGTTACGATTCATAGGGTAGGAGATAATTTCGGTCTGGGATATGAAAAAATACAGGAAATACAGTACGATAGCGATTCAAATTTGTATGTCTGTACATTTACTTCCTGTTTATTAAAATTAATTCCTGACAGAAAGAATGTGGGCACTATACTTTCTGTTGAGAGATATGATGCGTCAAGTGGTATCTCCTCAAAGTTTGCGAAATGTGTTTTTGAAGATCGAGAAAAAAATATTTGGCTGGGCACTTATGGTGGCGGCATTGCCATGCAGAAGAGTCTCTCCTTTCGTTTTTACAGTATTAAGGATAAAGGCATCGGGGAATCGATCCTATCGCTTGCTATAAATGACAGCATACTCTATATGGGAGGTGAGAAGGGGATTTTAAGGTTCAATCGGAGTAAGGGAACCTCTGCAATCTTAAAACAAAGCGGACTCCCGTCCGATAAAATTACAAGTTTGTTTTACAGGAAAGGTACCTTGTGGGCAGGTACCGATAAAAACGGCATCTATAAATCTGATGGTGAGAGTATATTTGTACCTTTTTTCAGGGCAGATAATTCTATTGGCAATTCTATCAATTATATTACCGGTGATGGAGAAAATGTATATGCAGCCACAAAAAATGGAATCTATATTATTAATACAGCGCTCTCAAAACAGTATCATTATAGTACGTTAAACGGACTGCCTCATAATGATATAGAGCATCTTTTCCTCGATGCTGATAGCCGCTTGTTGTTTGCCACACGCACCAATGGTATCTATGAGATCAATGTCCGGGGCGAAGTAGAGGAGTTTTTTACTGTCGGAAAGTATGAACTGAACTTTAATTCAATGACCCAGGATAATGGGGGTAATATATGGGTAAGCACTTTTGGTCAGGGAATATTCCTCCTGATGAACGATTCAGTTATAAACGTGACGGTCAAGGAGGGTTTGAAATCAAACTATTGCTATAGCATTGTTTCTGATGATAGTCTTTATATCTGGGTTGGCCATAGACTCGGACTTAGCCGAATTGATATTAACACACTCAGGGTTACTGTTTTTGATTCTGATAACGGAATAACCGGTGATTTTAACCAGAATGCAGCACTGCTTAGTAAAAAGGAGGAATTGTTTTTTGGAACAACTGATGGACTTGTTTCATATAATGTGGTGGCTGGGTTTAAGGAAAAACTTGAACCAAAAACAAATATTTTACGTGTCTTTATATCTGATAAAGAATATGATTTTAGAAAACCCATTGTACTACCATATTCAGCTTACAAATTAAGAATAGAGTATATAGGATTAAACTACGCCGATCCTGAAGCGGTTTCGTATCAGTATAAACTTGATGGTTACGATCTCGACTGGTCCGAAATAACTACTTCACGGGTGGTATTATACCCTCGTATCGAAGATGGTGAATATACATTTCTCTTAAAAGCGATCAATTCGGATGGGAGTTTTAACAGGATTCCGGTAAGTTTTTCTATCAGAATTAAATTACCTGTCTGGAAAACCTGGTGGTTTATTTCTCTCCTCTCAATCATTATTGTACTACTGATCATTGTAATCATCAAAGTACGGGAAAGAAAGCAAAAGCAAATACAAGAATACCTTGAAGAACGACTCGATGAGCGCACGCGTGAAGTAGTGGAACAAAAAGAAGAAATTGAAATTAAAAACCGTGATATTACCGATAGCATCAATTATGCTCAACGGATTCAAACCAGCATTCTTCCTCCCATTAAACGCTTGCAGCAATATTTTTCCGGTTCTTTTATCTTTTATCAACCGCGCGATATTGTGAGTGGTGATTTTTACTGGTTCGAAAAAATTAAAGAACACAAATTTGTAATAGTCTGCGCTGATAGTACCGGGCATGGAGTTCCAGGAGCATTTATGTCAATGATCGGTACTACTTTAATAAAGGATGTATGTATGCGCACCGATATCAATGCACCTTCCGAAATACTGTTTAATCTCGACAATGAATTGCGCAGCACGCTGAATCAGAATATAGAAGCTGAACATTCGAATGACGGAATGGATATAATAGTATGTGAAATTGATATACGTACCAATTATCTTCGTTATGCATCTGCGATGCGGCCCATAATTGTATACAGGGGGGGTGAACAGATGTATATTAAAGGTAGTAGAAACTCGGTCGGAGGACAATATGATAAGAACGAAAAGCTATTTAAAGATGAAGGGATACAACTGAATAAAGGCGATTTGATTTATATGTTTTCTGATGGCTATCCCGACCAGTTTGGTGGCTCGGTGGGCAAGAAGTTTAAGATAGTACGTCTGAAGAATCTCCTGAGCGATATACACCAAAAACCGATGGAAGAGCAATACGAGTACGTTAAGAGTACATTCAATTTATGGAAGGAAGATTTTGAGCAGGTGGATGATGTTCTCCTCATGGGAATTAAAATCTGAGGAGGCTACTTTTACTGATATGCTCCCATTTTAAGTATGCTTATCTCTTTTTCTGTCAGAAATCTCCAATGTCCTCTGGTTAATCCTTTTTTTGTAAGTCCGGCAAAATATACCCTGTCAAGTTTTCTTACCCGGTAACCAAGATGTTCGAAAATCCGGCGTACTATCTTGTTACGACCGGAATGAATTTCAAGTCCGATATTTTTTCGATCATTTGGTTCAGTATAACTCAGCGCATCGGCTTGTATAAATCCGTCATCAAGCTCAAAACCTTCAAGTATTTTTTTAAAATCGGTGCTGGAAACTGCTTTATCAAGGGTAACATGATACACCTTCTTTTTCTTATAGGAAGGATGTGTCAGAGTTTTTGTCATTTCACCGTCGTTTGTGAAAAGAAGCACACCGGTAGTATTCCTGTCAAGCCGTCCCACAGGATATATTCTTTCAGTACAAGCGTTCTTAACCAGAGCCATAACATTTCTGGGAGCATGAGGGTCCTTAACGGTAGTAATAAAATCTTTTGGCTTATTCAGAAGCAGATATACTGATTTTTCCGATTTAATACGTTCACCGTTATAGCGGATATCATCCTGTTTTTTAACTTTTGTACCCAATTCGGTAACTATTTTACCATTCACCGAAACTAGGCCAGCCTGTATTAATTCATCGGCTTCTCTTCGCGAACAAATACCTGCAGCAGCAATGAACCTGTTAAGCCGGATTATATCATCTTCCTGGCTCATCGGACTTTGTTTCCCTTTTACAGAGCCCTTTATATTCTGTTTTCCCATTTTGCGTCTTCGAGGAACAGGTTTACGATGTTGTTTGTCATTCATAATTAATTCAACAATATTTTATTCCTATTGAATCTGAAAGCCTGGATAAATCGATTATTTTTGTTTTCAAAAGTAATTTATTTTATACTCTGATATACAAAGAAAATGACTCTTATTAAATCAATTTCGGGAATTCGGGGTACCATTGGTGGTAATTCCTCCGAAAACCTTACTCCGGTCGATATTGTTAAATTCACTGCTGCCTATGCAAAGTGGGTGAAGGAAGTTACTAATTTGAAGAATTATACAATTGTGTTAGGTAGAGATGCACGAGTATCAGGAAAAATGGTTCGGAATCTTGTAACCGGGACCCTGATGGGTTCAGGAATACATGTTATTGATCTAGGACTTGCCACTACTCCAACTACCGAGATTGCTGTTACACATTTAAATGCCCAGGGAGGGATTATTCTAACTGCCAGTCATAATCCTGCGCAATGGAATGCTTTGAAACTGCTTAACGCAAGAGGTGAGTTTATTACTGCCGCCAATGGAGCCAGAATTCTTGATATTGCTGCAAATGAAGCCTTCGATTTCAACTCATATGATACTTTAGGGAGCTATTCGGAAAACAGGAAGATGGGTCATATACATATCGAAGAAATATGTAAACTTCAACATGTTGATATTCCTGCCATCAAAAAAGCAGGCTTTACAGTAGCCATTGATTGTGTAAATTCCGTTGGAGGCCTAATTATTCCCGATCTGCTAAAAGTTCTGGGAGTTAAGAACGTGATTGATCTGTATTGCGAGCCCAACGGACTGTTTCCTCATAATCCGGAACCTTTACCGGAAAATCTGTCAGAAATCTCGAAACTTATTAAAACCAAAAAAGCAGACGTTGGTTTTGTAGTTGATCCGGATGTCGACCGCCTGGCTATTCTGAATGAGGATGGTACCATGTTTGGTGAAGAATATACCTTGGTAGCTATTGCCGATTATATTTTAAAGCAGGAAGGTGGAGGAAATACGGTTTCGAACCTTTCATCAACCCTGGCATTGAAAGACATAACCGAAAAACATGGAGGCATATATGAGTCTGCTGCAGTAGGAGAAGTAAATGTAGTTGATAAAATGAAGCAAATCGATGCTGTTATCGGAGGGGAAGGAAATGGAGGCATCATCTACCCTGCGCTTCATTATGGGCGTGATTCTCTGGTGGGAATTGCACTTTTCCTTTCACATCTGGCCCGATCGGGACAAAAATGTTCCGGTCTCCGGGCAACGTATCCGGATTATGTGATAAGTAAAAATAAGATAGAATTAACACCAAAAACCGATGTCGATGGTATATTGGAATCGGTTAAAAAAATTTATACGGATAGGCAGATTATAGATATAGACGGTGTGAAAATTCTGTTCGATAAGGAATGGGTGCATTTACGTAAATCGAATACGGAACCTATTATCAGAATTTATGCTGAAAGCGCAGATAAATTGAAAGCAGATAAACTTGCACTTCAAATAATAGA
>Ga0307422_1000756_pt1 | contig 17375 bp, 11 predicted proteins | sample SalMarWE160290MG_FD_202153 | JGI IMG/M metagenome (GOLD analysis project Ga0307422, IMG submission 202153) | Salt marsh sediment microbial communities from the Plum Island Ecosystem LTER, Massachusetts, United States - WE1602-90 | ecosystem: Environmental > Aquatic > Marine > Intertidal zone >...
TCTTGCTGATCCTCTATTGATAAGCTTTTGAACAGATTCGTAATCTCGGCTTTCGTCATAATTGTAATATTTTATTCAAATATACAAAAATAAACGCTAATTTACACTAGAGCCAAAGACTATTAATAAAGCCCTGATTACTAAAACCTTTAAACCTGATTGCCTATGAACAATTTATCTGCTTAATTTATTTTAAAAGATCGCGAAATGTAGCCCCATTCCGCGATCATAAAAACTACTACTGTTAAATAACCGTCATTTTCATTGACTCCGTAAAGTTTATGAAAAGGACAAATATTAACTCTAACAGCCTTTAAATTTATGAAAAAAAACAATAATTGTGCCGTAAGCAGGCATAGAAAACTTTTCCTGATTATGAGATTATCAATAGCTCTTAACCTAATCTTCACGGTAGTTATTACCGCAAATTCTTTTTCACAGGAAGATAATATTTCATTAAATGTGGAAAATGCTAAAGTCAAGGAGGTTTTCAGGAATATTGAAAACCAAAGCGCCTACCGGTTTTTTTATAATGATGAGTTGTCTGATATCAACAGGCTGGTAAGCCTGGACATCAAAGATTTTCAGATTGAAGAGGTGTTGGATAAATTATTCAGCTCAACAGAAATTTCTTATACGATTCTTGAAGATGAACTGATTGTTATTGCTCCTAAACGTACCCAAAAACAGAATTCCGTTTCAGGAACAATTACAGATGCGGAGACCGGTGAACCAATACCGGGTGTTAACATTGTTATTGAAGGTACAAGTTCGGGAACGATATCCGGTCTGGACGGGAATTATAGCATTGAGGTTCCGAATGATGATGCGGTACTGGTTTATTCATTCGTCGGATATTTGACGGAGCGGATTGCAGTTTCGGGCAGGGATGTTATTAATGTGGAACTTTCCATTGACCGCACACAACTTGAGGAAGTGGTTGTTATTGGATACGGGACACAAAGAAGAGAGGAAGTAACAACGGCGATATCCAAGGTTAATTCGGAAGATTTTGTCCAGGGCCAGGTTAAAAGTCCCGTGCAATTGTTACAGGGTAAAGTACCGGGACTGGCGGTTTCAAATCCCAGCGGAGACCCGACAGCAGGTGTTCAGTTAATGATAAGGGGAGTAACTACACTAGGCGGGGGAGGTGCATCCAGCAGGGATCCTTTATTTGTTGTTGACGGCGTCCCCAGCGGAAGCATTTATACCATAGCACCGGAGGATATTGAAAGCATTGATGTTTTAAAAGACGGTTCTGCTGCTGCTATATACGGAACCCGCGGATCAAACGGTGTTGTTCTTATCACTACAAAAAGAGGTAAGAAAGGTGCCGGCATCAGGGTAGAGTTAAATTCAAGTGTTAGTATTGAAAATATTACCGGTTCACGGGATATTTTAACAGCGGAGGATTATATCAGTTATAAGAGTGATACTACACAGATACCCAAATTTAACAGGATGATAGGGGAATTTTTCGGAACAAGGGCTGACAGCCTGGATAAAGGATATGCGACCGACTGGGTGGATGAGATCACCAGGCAGGCCTTCGGGCAGGTACATTCATTATCCGTAAGCGGTGGTAATGAAAATTCCAGCTTTATTTCATCCGTAACATACAGGAACCAGGAAGGGACACTGTTGAATTCGGGAAGGGAATCAGTTGCTGCCAGGTTTAATGCAAGCCACTCGGCTTTGAACGACCGCCTGAGGTTTAACTTCAATATAAATAACAATAATTTTGATGATAATATTATTTACACCCGTGCCTATTGTTCAGCTCTTGCAATGAACCCTACCCAGCCGGTGTATGAAGAAGACGGTTCTTATTTTGAATTTGACAATACATTAAGTATATATAACCCTGTTGCTATGCTGCTTGAAGAAACTGACGAAAGAAAATGGGTACAGACACTGTTTAGCGGCAAGGTGATTTTTGAACCCATTGAAGGCTTAAACATCAGTGCCATGGGGGCTATGCAGCGATATAATGAAATGAGGGATAAATGGAGTACAAAGGATCATTTCAACACCACTGTTAACAATCTGAACGGGACAATCTGGAAATGGGCAAATCTGAATGTTGACTATACTGCCGAATACACTATAGATTATAAAAAGTCTCTGGGCGATCACAGCTTCAATCTGTTGGGAGGATACAGCTATCAGATGTTCACTCACAGGGGCAGCTATATGTATGCTGAAAATATGGCAACCGATAACCTTGATGCCTGGGAATTCAGCCAGTCATACTCTATTGAAGAAGGTAAAGCAGAGCTGGATGCAGGTCGTTCGGAAAGTAAACTGATCTCTTTCTTTAGCCGGTTGACATACAATTACAAACAAAAGTATTTATTTATGGCCAGCCTTAGACAGGACGGCAGTTCTAAATTCGGTGATAACAGCAAGTGGGGATTGTTTCCTGCTGCGTCTGTGGGATGGAGGATCAATGAGGAACCCTTCCTTAAGAGCATTGCTTTTGTAAATGAATTAAAACTACGGGCAGGTTATGGTTCTACCGGTGTTACACCGCAAGATGCATACAGGTCACTGCCGCTTCTGGGTTTTGATGATTCAAAACAGATCATTTATGACGGCCATTTGATTAAGGGTGTAGTGCCATTCCAGAATTATAATCCTGATCTGCGCTGGGAGGAAAAGCATGAACTGAATGCCGGGGTTGATTTTGCATTGTTCAATAACAGGATATCAGGTAGTTTTGATGTTTTTAACCGTACTACACAAGATATGCTCTGGACATATGATGTTCCCAAACCCCCGTATCTTGTGGATAATATGTTGGCCAATGCAGCGACACTTGAGAATAAGGGATTTGAAGCCAGCATTAATACTGTACCTGTTCAACAAAAATTAAGGGTAGAGATATCAGGAAACATTTCCTATAGCAGGAATAAGTTAAAAAGCCTGAGCAGCGGAATATTCACACTTGATTATATCTGGGCAGGCTGGGCCGGATCACCTATTCAACAAAGCACACACTACATTTCCATTGGCGATGAAGTAGGTAATTTTTATGGCTGGGAGGTGGATTCCCTTTCATCCAAAGGATCATGGTATTATGTAACCGATTCAATGGGATCCATAATTAATCCTGCCGTAGAGGATAAGAGACTACTGGGTAACGGTATCCCCAAATTATTTGCCGGCCTGAATATTAATATTACCTACGCGGGGTTTGATTTTTATGCAGGATTAAGGGGTGCATTCGATTACCAGATTTATAACCAGTACAGGTCACATTTCGAATCTTTTAATGTGCTTCGTACAAATATGAATGTTACCAGGGCAACCCTCGAACCACAGATGGATGGTAATTACGTTGCCAATGCTGCAGCCTACAATTCATATTATATTGAGGACGGTGATTATGTAAAAATTGACAATGTATCATTAGGATATACATTCGGAAATCTGCAGAGGCTGTATATAAAGCGAATGCGGATATATATTTCTGCTATGAACCTGCACACCTTTACCAAATACAAAGGACTGGATCCGGAAGTTAGTTTTGCAGGCCTTGATCCGGGGATCGAGTCATGGGAAAGGTATCCTACAACACGCACCTTCACCGCGGGATTAAATCTTGTTTTTTAATCAACCTTAAAATAATCTACAATGAGCATAAAATTTAAAAATACAATACGATATATAATAACAGGGTGCATTGCATTGACTTTTACTTTTTCGTGCACCGACCTGGAAGAGACTGTTTATGATCAGATTATAGCAGACAATTTTTATCAGGATGATGATGAGATTGCTCTGGCTATGTCTCCTGTTTATGCCGATTTAAGGATACTGTTCGACTGGCAGAGATGGTGGACACTGGAAAATACAACGGATATCTGCCTTACGCCGCAGCGTCCTACCGGATGGTATGACGGGGGTGTTTACCACAGGTTGCAGTATCATACCTGGACGCCTGATGATGCACAGATAGACTGGTTCTGGGGTGATGCCTACACAGGTGTTAGTGATTGTAACCGGTTAATTTACCAGATAGAAACAAGCCCCTTTGAAATCGAGAACAGTGAGGTTGTTCTTGCTGAAGTAAGAGCGGTGAGAGCATTATGGTATTATCTGTTGTGCGATGCCTATGGAAATGTTCCTCTTTCCGTTGAATATGATGTACCTGTTGACACTCTTCTTCCGACAGTCAAAAGGGGAAAGATAGTCGATTTTATTATCAGTGAGCTGAAATACGGCATAACTTATCTAAGTGAAGATAACGACTCAAAAACCTACGGCCGTATGAACAAATGGGCAGCAAGCTTCCTGTTGGCACAAACGTATCTTAATTCGGAATCATGGACAGGTGTGGCAAAGTATGACAGCTGTTTAATGTATTGCGATTCAATTCTGGCTAAAGAAGAGGACGGAACCTATGCACTTGCCTCTGACTACCAAAGCAATTTTGCAATTGATAATGAAACTTCAAAGGAAGCTATTTTCAATGTGCCTATGGATGAGCTTATTGATGGTGCCATTATTTATATCGCATACAGGTATACTTTGCATTTTGTCGAGGACCAGCGTTACCATTTCGAGTCCTGGCTCGATAATGGCATTGTTGCCGGCCCGTCATTTATCGATTCCTTCGATTCCCTGGATATGAGAGGAGAGTGGAATTTTCATAAAGGGCAGCGGTATGATGACAAAGGTGATACCCTGAGGAATTCCGAAGGTATACCGGTGTTTTATACAAAAGATGTTCCTTCAGTGGAAGAAGGAGGGGAATTCAGTGGCTACCGGCTTCATAAATATGAGATTGAGGACGGGGCGGCAATTGAATGCAACAACGACTGGGTATGGTTCCGCCTTGCCGAGGTGAAATTTATGAAAGCCGAATGTTTATTAAGGACAGGCGGTGATGCCGAATTGGCAGCCGAACTGGTAAATTCGGTCAGAAGACGTGCTTTTGATAGTGATGTATGGGAAGACAAGAAATACACGGCTGATGATCTGCTGGCGACTGTTGAGGTTAACGGAGTGCCTACGGAGTTTGGACAACTGTTGAAAGAATATGCATGGGAATTGTGTTATGAAGGTCATCGCAGGACACGGCAAGTCAGGTTTGGTAATTTTGTAACGGGCACATGGAGCTTGCATGAGCCAACCAATGACCCGAATAAACGCCTGTTCCCGATACCTACCTCGGCACTGGTAGCTAATCCCATGTTGGAACAAAATCCGGGATATCGTTAATACATCCCTTTCGGGGACCAATTGTTTCGAACCGCTCCCCAAGCGGTTCGATTTACTTTGTTACTCCCCTAACGGGTCGTGAGATCGCCTTCGGCTAAGTTGCTACAGCAAAAAGAAAGTAAACAAAGAAATGCCGCCGCTGACAGGATTTTCCTAAAAAATCAAGGTACCCACCTAAAAATCGAGAACTCCTTACGTCGGACAACTCGATTTTTTTAACGGTGATCACCTTGATTTTTTTTAACGGAAAATCCTGAAGGCGGGGTCCCGTTCTTGTAATAGTTTATTTGAAAAGGATATTCCACCAAGGACTTACATTGTATATTTCAATCTTTACTATGCAGAAGGGATACGATGTTTAGCAAAGCCCACCTTCATTGAAATTGGCATATAGTTTTGCAGTAGCGGGATCCGTCTCAGAAAAATCGCATAGATTTCAAGGAAGGTTTTCGTCGCGAAGGCCCTGGAGGAACCCTGTCCGAGCGACGACAAAGGAGGAGTGAGTTTGGGTTCCGCGGGGAGAAAACCTTCCGTAGTAAATCAAGCGATTTTTATGGAACGGTGACCTTTTTGCCTACTTTTTATGTGGAAGATAAAAAGCAGGTCGAACTGCCTTGCTGGCAGTTGGAAACCCGGACCTCATGCGACGAAAAAGGAAAAGTGAGTTTGGGTGATGAAGCTGAAGGGTATTTTTGTTCAGGAGCATGAAAAAATCTGGTATTATTTAAATATTCTGTTATCTTTAACCCGTAGTATAATTTATGGTTCAGGTTTGGGGCAGATGCAAAGCGACGAAAGTTGAAACATTCAGCCCGGCGAGACCAATAATGCAGGTTAAAGGTTTTTTTTCATTGCTAATAGTTGATAGTGTACAAAACATTTTTTTATGTTCCGAGTAAAATAATAAGTAGATTCTTTCTATATCCCTGATAAACCAGCCTTGATATGTTGTCATTAACATATTGTCCCGATACAGATAATATACAGGTTAATTTCATATAAATAAAAAATCACATGAAGATAATTAAGTATTTGGAAGGGAATTGCGCGGTATGGATGATCGTGTTTTTGCTTTTCATAGCGGGTGCGGTAAAAGGACAGCCGCCAACAGTGCGGATTAATGAATTTATGGCATATAATCAGACAACCCTTGCCGATGAGGATGGTGATTATTCGGACTGGATTGAGATATACAATCCCACATCTGCAGCAGTGAATCTTTGGGGGTGGGCATTATCAGATGATCCGGGCGTTCCCCACCAGTGGATGTTCCCGGATATAAAAATTGAGGCAAACAGTTATTTGCTTGTATTTGCTTCCGGAAAGAACAGGGCAGTACCGGGAAGTGAGCTCCATGCCAATTTTAAGCTGAATGGTTCAGGTGAGTATCTGGTGTTGATGAACAATGTAAATGTTGCCGTATCCGAATTTACCCCGTCCTTTCCGCTCCAGCTTGATGATGTTTCTTATGGATATTATGACGGTACATACATAAGTTTTAATGAACCTACGCCGGGTGCTGATAACCAATTGTCGGGAAGCCTGCTTTTGCTGCCACCTGAGTTCAACATGGATCACGGGTTTCATGAAACCGCCTTTGAGCTCGAAATATCTTCAGATGTTGATGGCGCTGATATTTACTATACTACAGATGGTAGTATTCCTGCAACTGATAACGGGATTCTTTACAGCGGACCGGTTAATATTGACGTTACAACCGTAATACGGGTAGCCGCTGCCCTTGAAGGAGATTTTGGTAAAATTGCCACCTGTACCTATTGTTCACTGATGATATCATTGATCAGCCCAATGATTTGGAAGGATACCCAGCTCTAGATGGCGCATCTCTCTGGCCACAGCAGGTTTGTTCATTTATATCTTAATGGGATCTATTGAGGAGTGTGTTGTTTATCATAACGGATGGACAGTGATTTTGCCGCTGCTTATATTGACGGAAAGGAAGAGGAGTTTGATGTGATCAAGGACTATCAGGCTGTTGTTGACGGGAGCATATCGGTATGGAATAACCTTATGGATTTGGCAAATAACGGATGTAATCCTGTAGTGTGGGAATCCGGTCCCGATGCTGACAATACGATCTTAATTGCTGAAGATGAAGACTGCAAGTGACCATTCTGCATAAAACCGGGTAACCGGCAATTTTTTCTATCTTTGGAAGAGATTGCCGGTTAATATTTTTATTATGAGATATCTTTTTGTGGTATTGTTTTTTTGTCTTTTTTGTTGTTTGCATTCGCGTTATTTTACACTGGTAGAGGCCACCGAACGGGAATGGGTTGCGGGAAGGCAGTCTGCCGGAAAGGGGAAGGAATACAGGATCAAACTGATAGTCAGGAAAGATTATGATAAGTTGAGTTTTCATAAATTGTGGATGAATAACCGGCCGCTTGATCTGAGAACAGGGGTGAACAGCAATGCGGAAAACAGGGAATTTCAAAAGGGAGATACCCTGATCCTGTCTGCCAGGTCAGTGGATAGTGATAATAAGACACGGGGTATTGAGAAGCAGTTGCCGCTGAATGTTACGGAGAAGTATAAAGAAGCGGAAGCCGTGTTGCATTACCGTTTAAAAGATAAGGACCGTTATTATCCTGTGGATGAGTTTAATGAATTGGATGCACGGTATTTGAAGTGAGAGAGCGGGAGGAGAAAGGGCATTTGGTAACAGGTATTTGGATAAGCGAATAATTGGTTATCGCTATAATTTTTTTAAAAAGGTATGATAAGGATCAAAGATACATTGATAAGTTCTGAGTTAATTGATGAGAAATTCGCCTGTGATCTTGATAAATGTAAAGGAGCATGTTGTGTCCAGGGTGATTCGGGTGCCCCGCTGGAAGAAAGTGAAATAAAAGTCCTTGAGGATATTTATCCTGCTATAAGAGTATATTTACGAAAAGAAGGTGTGAAGGCTATTGAACAGCAGGGAACACACATCATTGACCGGGAAAATGAACCGGTCACCCCTCTTGTTGAAGGTAAGGAATGCGCTTATGCTGTATTTGAAAATGGTATTGCCCGTTGTGGTATCGAAAAAGCGTTTAATGATGGGGTGATTTCTTTTCAAAAGCCGGTTTCCTGCCATTTATATCCTGTCCGTATTAAAAAATACAGGGATTTTATCAGTGTGAATTACGACAGGTGGCAAATTTGTGACCCGGCGCGTAAACTTGGGAAGGATTTAAATATAACCGTTTTTGAATTTACCAGGGATGCCCTTGTCAGGAGATTTGGCAAAGACTGGTATGATCATCTTGGTGTTGCTTTTAAACAAAGGCTTAAAGTCAATAATAGCAACAAATAGTGTCTGTCCATAATGTCCGATATCTGCGTTGTTGCTTAAATTTTAAATCCTCGAATACTTTAGTATACCGCGGTTTAAAATTTTTGCGAGCCTTGATCCCGAATATTCTGAACAAACACTTGACCAGTTAAGCATTTTGCCCACTTTATAGACAGACAATAAATAGTATAAATCCTGTTTTTCCGGCATTCCTCTTTTATTTTTTTCCGTCAACACATGTTTCACAAACACGGGGGTATTATTTTTTTGGCAAATTCATTCTATATAATATTTACTATTTCACAAAAAACAATAAAAAAACGGCTTTACCCCCATAAAAAAGGGGGTAAAACAAAAAAAATAATGCTATATATGTAAATAATATTAAAAAATAAAGGGTAAACAAAAAAATAACCATATATTTGTCCCGGTAACCATATGAATAATCTTAAACATTACAAAAATGGCAACTATCAGATTTAAGGCACTTGAAGAAGTTAGTAAAAAACCACTCAGAGACTTCAGTTTTCCCGGGAAGAAGATATCTGACTTTTATGGAATTAATGTTTTCGATAAGTCGAGGATGCAGGAATATCTTGCTAAGGAAGCATATGAGAGTGTGATGGAATGTATTGAAAAAGGCACAAAAATTGACCGGAAACTGGCTGATAAGGTGGCAGTAGGCATGAAGGCCTGGGCAATGGAAAGGGGCGCAACCCATTATACCCATTGGTTCCATCCGCTTACTGACGGTACAGCTGAAAAACACGATGCTTTTATTGAAAAAAATGATCTTGGCAGTATGGTTGAAAGTTTTTCGGGCGAGTACCTGGCACAGCGTGAACCTGATGCGTCGAGTTTTCCAAGCGGCGGTTTGCGTAATACTTTTGAGGCCAGGGGGTATACGGCATGGGATCCTTCATCACCTGCATTTATTGTTGGTAATACATTAAGCATCCCCACAATCTTTGTATCCTATACGGGAGAAGCGCTTGACCACAAAACACCTTTGTTAAAAGCATTGCAGGCAGTTGATAAGGCTGCTGTTGAGGTATGCCAGTTATTCGACAAGAATGTAACGAAAGTATTATCCACACTGGGGTGGGAGCAGGAGTATTTTTTGGTTGAGGAGGAATTATATAATGCGCGCCCAGACCTTACCCTGACTGACCGTACTTTAATGGGGCATGCTTCGGCAAAGGATCAGCAGCTTGATGATCATTATTTTGGTTCCATACCCGAGCGTGTATCCAACTACATGCAGGAATTCGAGTTTGAAGCATATAAGCTTGGCATACCATTAAAAACACGGCACAATGAAGTTGCACCTAATCAGTTTGAAGTAGCTCCGATCTTTGAAGAGTGTAACCTGGCGGTTGACCATAACCTGCTGGTAATGGATGTTATGAGAAAGATAGCCCGCCGTCATGGTTTAAGGATACTCTTGCATGAAAAACCTTTTGCAGGGATAAATGGTTCGGGAAAGCATAATAACTGGTCACTGATGACCGATACCGGGGTAAACCTTTTATCACCCGGGAGTAAGCCCAAAACCAATCTTCAGTTCCTGACTTTTCTTATTAACACTATAAAAGCAGTAAATAAACACAGGGATCTGCTGCGTGCCAGCATTTCCACGGCAGGAAATGCCCATCGCCTGGGTGCTAACGAAGCGCCCCCTTCCATAATATCCGTGTTTATCGGAAGCCGGCTCACGCAAATGCTGGATGAACTCGAAAAACGGGTATCCAGCCGGAAAATGACACCCGATGAAAAAACTGAATTAAAACTTGATATTGGTAAAATACCTGAAATCCTGCTGGATAATACTGACAGAAACAGGACCTCCCCGTTTGCTTTCACGGGAAATCGTTTTGAATTCAGGGCTGTTGGAAGTTCAAGCAACTGTGCCGCTGCAATGGTGGCTTTGAATACTGCTGTTGCCGAGCAGCTGATACAGTTTACGAAAGATACGGATACGCTGATCAATAAGGGAGTGAAGAAGGATGAGGCTGTTTTTCAGGTGTTGAGGAAGTATATTATCGATTCGAAACCCATAAGGTTCGAGGGTAATAATTACGGGGATGCGTGGAAGGAAGAAGCGAAGAAACGCGGCCTTTCCGAGGTTCATAATATTCCTGAAGCACTTGATGCATATCTCTCAAAGAGTGTAAGAGCGCTTTTCAAATCACAAAAGATCTTTACGGAAAAAGAACTGGAAGCACGTACAGAAGTACGGTATGAAAACTACACGAAAAAAATTCAGATTGAAGCAAGAGTGCTGGGTGATCTGGCGATAAACCACATAGTTCCCACGGCTTTGAAGTATCAAACCATGATCATTGAAAACGTGAATGGACTTAAAGACTTGTTCGGAGAGGAAGAATTTAAGGAGCTGTCTGTCGGGCGAATGGAATTGATCAGGGAAATATCCGAAAGGGTATCGGTCATCAAGAAGAAAGTAAATGATATGGTAGAGGCCCGTAAAGTGGCCAATAAGATAGAGGTAGTGCGGGAAAAGGCCGGACAATATGCAGAAGTTGTTTTTCCATATCTTGATGAAATTAGATATCAGATTGATAAGCTGGAATTGATCGTTGATGATGAGATCTGGCCTTTACCAAAATATCGCGAATTATTGTTTACAAGATAGTTCTTACGAGGGTAATTTTTCTTCAGTTGTTGAAAAGTTAGCAGATGGTTCTTATATAGATTAGCATTGTTATTATAAACACTATTGTTATTATATATGCCTTCATAGGGCTGATTGTTTCGAACCGCTCCCCAAGCGGTTCGATTTACTTTCTTTTCTCCAGCAAAAAGAAAGTAAACAAAGAAATGCCGCCGCTGACAGGATTTTCCTAAAAAATCAAGGTGCTCACCTAAAAATCGAGAACTCCTAACGTCGGACAGCTCGATTTTTTTAACGGTGATCACCTTGATTTTTTTTAACGAAAAATCCTGAAGGCGGGGTCCCTTTCTGTTGTTGGTTTATTTGGAAAGGATACTACCGTAAGAAACTTACGTTATTTATGATAAGCTCTGCTATGACACACAGCTCATCCGGATTTGTAACCGACCAAAGGGAACTCAGCGAATTCTAATCCGGATGTTTCTTTACCCTACACCAGACAGATGGAGCCGATGTTCCGCTAAGCCCACCTTCTATATAATTAGCATAAAGTTTTGCAGTAGCGGGATCCGTCTCAGAAAAATCGCGTAGATTTCAAGGAAGGTTTTCGTTGCGGGGCCCTGGAGGAACCCTGTCCGAGCGACGACGAAGGAGGAGTGAGTTTGGGTTCCGCGGGGAGAAAACCTTTCGTAGTAAATCAAGTGATTTTTATGGACCGGTGACTTTTTTGCTAACTTTTTGTGTGGAAGACAAAAAGTTAGTCGAACTGCCTTGCGGGCAGTTCGAAACACTGGCCTGCGGGAATGCATATTAAAACAATATTATTCTATAAAATAGCCTGGCAGATAGTTAACAGCTTAAAAGAACGGAATTCCGGTCTTTTTTATAATATTTTCTTTGATTAAGGGTTATTAATTTAGCCGGTATTATTAATTCATAAGGTTTGAGGTATATGTAAGGCATATAAAGCTGAAGCTGTTTTTTCGGGTTAATAATTCAATTCACTATATTTACAGTTTTAATGTATTTTTACAGGTTGAATAAAATACTTTATATGAAGCATATTAAAATATCACTGACACTGGCAATAAGCTTTATATTTCTTTTTACAGCGCAAGCCCAGAGTAAAAGAAGTGAGAAAGCTTATGAAACCTTTAATGCCGGTGAATATTACAAAGCAATTGACCTGTTTAAAGATGCTTATCAGAAAGTTACCGACAGGCAGGAAAAACTGGATATTGCATTTGCTATCGCGGAGTGTTATCGTCTGACTAATAATCCCCGCCAGTCGGCCATGTGGTACAGGAAGGTGATACTCAGGGATTATGAAAATCCTGTTGTTTACCTGTATTACGCGGATGCACTGAAGATGAACGAGGAATATGAAGAGGCCAAATTGCAGTATGAGAAATACAAAGAGCTTGTTCCCGGTGATCCGCGGGGATCGAATGGTATAGTTTCATGTGATATGGCCATGGAATGGATTGAATACCCGAATGGTTATTCAGTGGAAGAGATGAGATTTTTCAATTCGCGTAACAACGATTACAGCCCAGCCTATGCCCGTGATGATTACAGGCTGGTATATTTTACTTCATCACGAAGTGAAACAAACGGTAAGATGGAACATGGAGGTACGGGAGAAGATTTTGCCGATATTTTTGAATCTTCCATGGATCGCAAAGGGAAATGGAGTACTCCTCTGCCCCTCGATGAAAATATTAATACGGAATTTGAAGAAGGCACACCAAGTCTCACGACTGATTACAATACCATGTATTTTTCACGCTGTGACTATAGTAAGAACGAAGCTGCAGGCTGTCAGATAATGGTTACTAAACGAAGGAATGATAGCTGGGGCAAGGCAGAGGCACTTTCTGTGGTTGCAGACAGTCTTGTTGCTGCCCATCCGGCCATATCGCCTGATGAGCTGACACTTTATTTTGTTTCCGACATTGTCGGCAGTGTTGATGACGGTACAGGAACACCCAGTAAGGATATCTGGCGCGTAACACGTTCGACCCCATCAGATGAATGGGGAGAACCCCGGAATATGGGGCCGGGGATCAATACTCCGGGTGATGAATTATTCCCCTATGTTCATCCCGACGGTACTTTGTATTTTTCTTCTGATGGCCATATTGGTATGGGAGGCCTTGATATTTTTAAGGCTACTCAGGATGAAGACGGCCAATGGAATATTGAGAATATGAGATATCCCGTTAATTCATCAGCCGATGACTTCGGCATTGTTTTCGAAGCTGAACGTGAGGCTGGTTTTTTAAGTTCAACAAGAAGCGGTCGGGATGATGATATTTTTTCTTTCATGTTACCGCCTTTGAAATTCAGTATTGTTGGTGTGGTGAAGGATGAAAAGACGGAGGAACCTTTGGAAAATGCCACGGTCAAATCAATTGGCAGTGATGGTACCACGCTTGAATCAAAAACAGAAGACGATGGCGGATTCAGGTTTTTGTTAAAGCCCGGAACGGATTATGTTTTTATTGCCTCAAAAGAGGGATATCTGCAGGGTAAAGAAAGGGAGACGACCAAGGGTGTGGAAAAAAGTACGGAGTTTAAAACAGAAATATTCCTTGCCTCTATCAAAGAACCCATACAGATAGAAAATATTTTCTTTGAGCTTGACAAAGCCGAATTGCGTCCTGAATCAATGGTTGCATTGGACAAGCTTGTTGAAACACTCAATGATAATCCGAATGTGACAATTGAGCTTGCCTCACATACGGACTCCAGGGCAAGTGATGACTATAACATGGATCTTTCATTACGAAGGGCACAATCGGTTGTCAGTTACCTGGTTGAAAACGGAATTGCTGCTGACAGGATGATAGCCAAAGGTTACGGTGAATCACAACCCAAAACGGTTGATGATAAAGACCATGAAGCTTATCCCTTCCTTCCCGAAGGACAGGTACTGACTGAATCATTTATCAACAGCCTGGAAGACGAGGATCAGCGTGAGCTTGCCCATTTCCTTAACCGGCGTACGGAATTTCAGGTGTTGACAACTGATTACCAGGAGAGTGAGTGATATTGTGCGCGAGTGGTGAACCTTGAATGGTGAACCTGCGGAAATAAAGCTTATTCTTTAAACTCGATAATAAAGTCAGTGGTTGATTCCACGTTACTTTTATTAAGGGCGCGATCCCTTATATAGAAATCATATTTCAGTGTGTCGTAGGGAGGTTCAAATAAATAAGTAATATCAAGTTCAATAATCCCTTTAACGGTTTTATTCTGGCCTACCCTGTCCATCTTTTCATTATACATTATGGTATAGTTGTCCTGTGGAAAATCAGGATCAGGTTCTACTTTTTTGTAATTGCCGTCAATTTTTTCATACAGGGTAAGGAACAGGTTAAATCTTATTGAATCGGGATTTGAAGTATCGGTCGCCACTTCTTCATAAACACCCAGGTCGGCATCGCCATCAATGAATCCGAATTCAAGTGTACCAAGAATAACATGGTTGCCCAGCAGGGTATCAATTCCTTCTTTGGTAGTGAAACTTTTAAAATCGATTTCCGGCACTTCACTTATTTTTTCGATCTTCTCACAGGAGATAATCGCAAATAAAACAAACAATATATATACTATACTTCTCATATTATTTGTGTTATTACCTGTAAAATGTTGCGTTAAAAACAGTACTCATGCTAAGCTGTATTACTAATAAAGGCTAAGTTACTTTTTTCTCATATAAATACGGACAGGTACACCATGAAAATTGAAATTTTCACGCAGCCGGTTTTCCAGGTAGCGCTTATAGGGTTCTTTAACGTATTGGGGAAGATTGCAGAAAAAGACAAAAGAGGGATACACGGTTGGAAGCTGAGTGACGTATTTGATTTTTATATACTTCCCTTTCACAGAAGGTGGAGGAGATTGTTCGATAGCTTCAAGCATTACCTGGTTGAGTTTTGAGGTAGTGATCCTCCTTTTACGGTTTTCATAGACTTCAATAGCAGTTTCGAGCACTTTGTGCACCCGTTGTTTTGTTATCGCTGATATGAAAAGTACGGGAACGTCCCCGAATGGTGCAATGCGACTCATGATGTTTTTCGTGTATTCACGCGTTGTATTGGTGTTTTTTTCGAGCAGATCCCACTTGTTTACCAGCAGAACGATACCCTTATTATTTTTTGCAGACAGGCTGAAAATATTTACATCCTGTGCCTCTATTCCCCTTGTGGCGTCAATAAGCAGAAGGCATACATCTGCCTGCTCAACTGCTCTTATGGCTCTCATTACACTGTAAAACTCAAGATTTTCAGTTACCTTACCTTTTTTTCGTATTCCTGCCGTATCTACAAGAAGAAAATCATAGTTATACTTCCTGTAACGCGAATGAATGGAATCTCTTGTTGTGCCCGAGACAGGAGTCACGATGTTTCTGTTTTCCCCAATCAGGGTGTTTATCAGAGAGGACTTGCCAACATTTGGCCGGCCAACAATTGCAAAGCGGGGAAGATCTTCTTCGTCTTCTTCTGACTTTCCTGAGAGTTTATCCACCAAAGCATCCAGCAGGTCACCCGTTCCCGAACCGTTTATTGATGATATGCTGTATATCTCTCCTAAACCCAATCTGTAAAAGACATTGGCTTCATATGAACGTTCAGTATTATCTACTTTATTGACTGCCAGAATGACTTTCTTGTTGGTTTTTCTGAGAACCTTAGCTACAGATTCATCAAGATCAGTTATACCACTAATTACGTCAACCATGAACAAAACCATATCTGCTTCTTCTATAGCGATCATGGCTTGTTTTCTGATCTCTTCTTCAAATGTATCATCCGAATTGCTTACATATCCTCCTGTATCAATTACCGAAAATTCCTTTCCGTTCCAGAGAGCTTTCCCATAGTGCCTGTCGCGGGTTACCCCGCTGATCTCGTGCACTATGGCGTCACGGCTTTCGGTAAGCCGGTTGAAGAGGGTGGATTTGCCTACATTTGGCCTGCCCACAATAGCAACAATATTCCCCATATCCTTTTATCAATAAATTACAATGGTATTTTTATCTTTCAGACCGGTCATCACAGCGCTTTCTGCCGTAACTCCCGGCATGAAAGACATACATGCTTTTATCTGTGCTGTATTTCAGTCATAATCCCACCGACCTAATAGCCGAAATTTTTCAGCTGTTTACTTTTGTCTCTCCAGTCTTTGTTTACTTTGACAAACAATTCCAGGTATACTTTTTTGTCCAAAAATTTTTCAATATCCAGGCGGGCTGCCGTACCGGTTTTTTTTAACATTTTCCCCTGGTGCCCTATAATTATTCCTTTTTGCGTGTCCCGCAACACGTAAATTATTGCTCTTATCCTGGTGATGTTTTCTTCCTCTTTGAATGATTCTACTTCTATTTCAACAGAATAAGGGATCTCTTTCCTGTAATGCATAAAGATCTTTTCACGGATTATCTCGGCAACGAAAAAACGTTCCGACTTATCCGTCAGAGTATCTTTCGGGTAATATTCAGGCCCCGGAGGTAAAAATTCCAGGATTTTATCAAACAATACCTCAGTATTGAATTTCAGTTTGGCTGATGTTGGAATGATGACAGCTCCGGGCAGGATCGATTGCCATGTACCGACCAGCTTTTCGAGCCCGGGCTGCTGAATAAGATCCACTTTATTGATAACCAATAAAACCGGAATATCTGTGTTTTTCAGGCGTTCAATATAGTCGTCATTCTTATCATATTTTTCAACAACATCGGTGACATACATTATGATATCCGCATCAATAAAAGCTGTTTTGACAAATTTCATCATGGACTCCTGAAGTTTGTAATTCGGTTTTATGATCCCGGGTGTATCGGAATAGATGATCTGGAAGTTATCCCCGTTTACTATCCCCATTATCCGGTGGCGTGTTGTTTGTGCTTTTGATGTTATTATTGACAAGCGTTCCCCCACAAGGGCATTCATCAGGGTAGACTTCCCTACATTGGGATTCCCCAAAATATTAACAAATCCTGAACGGTGATCCATTTTTTTCCGGCTATAGATTATAACTTATTGTGAATCTGCAGGCAAAGTTATCACTTATTTGTGAGAATGTGTAGGGCCCGTACCGGTAATATATCCCTATTCCATACCCGACAAATCTTTGTTTTAATAAATTATTGACTAGTATTCCGCATTCATAGTATCCTTTATCAGGTATATTGAACCGGATATCGTT
>Ga0307422_1000757_pt1 | contig 17360 bp, 18 predicted proteins | sample SalMarWE160290MG_FD_202153 | JGI IMG/M metagenome (GOLD analysis project Ga0307422, IMG submission 202153) | Salt marsh sediment microbial communities from the Plum Island Ecosystem LTER, Massachusetts, United States - WE1602-90 | ecosystem: Environmental > Aquatic > Marine > Intertidal zone >...
ATTGTTCTGTAACTTTTTAATCTAAGATTTTACAATGGCTAAGATATTCAGGATAAAAAAGGCAACAAAGGGAAATACAGATATTGTAAATATTACAGATGATGTAAATAAGGCAATTAAAAAATCTAAAATTGAGGAAGGTATTGCAAATGTTTTTGTTGTTGGTTCAACAGCTGGTTTGACAACAATTGAGTACGAGCCTGGATTAGAAAAAGATCTCAAAGCCTTTTTTGAAAAGGTTATACCAAGAGATATAAAATATTCTCATGAGGAAAGATGGCATGATGATAACGGTCACAGCCATATAAGGGCATCTCTTTTAAAGCCAAATTTGTCTGTTCCGGTAATAGACAACAAGCCAGCCCTTGGAACATGGCAGCAGATTGTTTTGGTTGATTTTGACACTCGTGGAAGAGAAAGAGAAATTATTGTTAGTGTTTTGTGACTTATGTGATAATTAATTTTATATACCTTTTTTACCTGATTTTTAAAGAAAAAAAAGAGGAAATAATGGAAACTTACTTTTCAGAAGGATATTTGAAAAAAATCTTATTTCTGATAGCCTTTCTTTTCTTTTTTACATTAAATCTCTCAGGGATATGCTCTGCTTCAGAAGGGGCTTATGTAAATTTAGAAACAAATGGGACAGTTTATGGACATGAACTGTTATGGAAAGAGCAGTATACTGGAACATTTGATGAATTTGGGAGTGTTGTTGTGGAAAATGGAATAGGATAGATACGTGGTTGGAAAAAAAGAAAACTATGAAGGAACCCAAAACATTACTGCTTTTAATGCAACTGATGGCAGTTTGATATGGACAAAACATTTAGGTGATTTAGAAGGAACTCCTTTAATTGATAATGGAGATTATATTTATATTAATGTTTATAACAGCGGAGCAGAAAATGGAATTTATAAACTTAATAAAACAAAGGGCTCAATCATGTGTGAAAATCATACATGTTCTGCAGGAACAGCGCAAAGTATGGCTCAAAGTGATAATTTAATCTTTGATGGTTGCTTGGATGGTATGTTATATGCTTACAATAAGGATGACTGCACAGTAAATTGGAGCTATACTGTTTCAGGACTTACTATGGTTCCAACTACTCCACTTTATTGGGAAGACACAGTAACATTTGGAGCTTATGGTGGAAGTTATGTTACTGTTCCCCATTTTATTCAAGTGAATGCTTCAACAGGAGCACATATATGGAATAAAACAGGATATAACAATGCCTGGGACATACAACCCTCTGTTAAAGACGGAGTTATTTACATGGCAAGTGCTTTTTCTCCTTATGTAATTGGAGCATTTAATTTTAGTACAGGGGAATTAATATGGGGCAGGACAGATATTAGCGGATTTTTTTCTCAAATGGCTATATATGATAACAGGCTTTGGGCAGGAGGACGCAATAAAAAAATTTATTCTTTAAATTTAGATGATGGAACAACAAACTGTACCAGTTATGATACTGATGGAGATATTTACCAAGGACCTTCTATTGTTCCTGGACTTGCTTTTTTTGGAAGTAAACAAGGGAATGTTATGAGCATGATTAATACAACTGATTGCTCACTTGTTTGGAGCTATGACATTAATGCAGCAGTCTACTCTGCTCCGGCTATTTCAAAAGGCATACTTTATTTTGCAGCTGACGATTATAATGTTTGGGCTTTTGATGTAGGAAATGGAACAGATGAATGGAGTTATCTTGGTTATAATTCTTCGGGACAGAGTTATTGTGCTGATTGTCTGACAGAATGGCAATACATTAAAACAAACTGTTCAGATATTGCAAACAACAATATGACATGCACTGTAACAAACAATTATGACCATGCAGTAAACGTAACTCTAGACAAGGACAATCTCAAATTTGACTGGTATAATTCTTCTAGTGATTTGGTAGAGGAAAATTCTGCAAATCATACTCTTGAGATGACATCCTCGGCGACAGAAACATTTACACTTTCTATAACAGAACTCACAGAATGCTTTGATATAACTGGAGCAGGAATTTTTAATCTTGCAGAAGACATATATGATTATGATACAGATGACAATATGTGTTTTCATATAACCTCAAGCAATGTTATCCTTGATTGTCACGGACATACTGTCGACGGAACTGGATATGGAAATGCAATATATTCAATTGGGGCATATGGAGCAAGATTAACAAATATTACAATAAAAAATTGTGCTGTAAATGACTCTAATTATGGGATATATATTAAGTATACAGATAATTATTCTGTTTATAACAGTTCTGCAACGTATGCAGATCGTGGCATTTTTAGCGAGAGGTCAGATAACGGTAATTTTAGCAAAATAACAGCTAGTTCTAATTTTCAGGATGGATTGTATTTTGGCTATCTTTCAGACTATAACACTGTATCTTCTTCAAGTTTTATTAATAATACCTATTACGATATTTATTATTCCGGGGGATACTGTCACTCTGAATTTAGTGATGTTAATGGGACAGATAATAAACCAATAGTTTTTTACAATTCTTCTGTGATCATTCAGGGTTGGAATAACAATGTTAGTGAAATAATCTTGTGTAATGCTGACAATTCAGTGATAGATAATATAACTATGAGCCATTCAGATTTAGAAAACAATGGAATGTTGTTGGTAGAGACCGATAACACAAATGTAACCAACTCCGTTTTCAATGATAGTTATTCTGGCGTGGGTCTTACTGAGGGTTCAAATTATAATATTTTAGATAATATAACAGCTAATTCTAATTCTCAGCATGGATTGTTTTTTGATTCATCAGACCATAATACTTTGTCTAATATCATAGCTAATTTTAATTATTTTAACGGAGTGGATCTAGATACAGAGAATAGTGATCTGTTTAATATAACAGCTAATTCTAATTCTCGGTCTGGCTTGAATTTCTATTATAATGCAAGGTCTAATACGCTATCTAACATAACAGCTAGTTCTAATTCTTATTATGGATTGTATCTCTATGCTAGGTCTTCTACTCTTAATGATTCAGTAATTCAAGATAACACAAATTATGGGATTTATATGTCTTCTGCAGGGTCTGAACCTAATTCAATTTATAATAATTTATTCAATAACACAAATAATTTTTATTTTACTGGAACCATTTATTCCAACAACTGGAATACAACAAATCAGACAGGAGGCAGGATTTACTCAGAAGGAACTCAGATAGGAGGAAATTACTGGACTAATCCTACAGGAACAGGATACAGTGATACTTGCACTGACGCAAATACAAATGGGTTCTGTGATGTTCAGTATAATTTGACTGGTGATGGAAAAAATATTGATTATTTACCTTTGAGTGATGAGTATTCTGGAAACGCAGCACCAGATGATCCGTCTCCAGATTTAGTTTCAGTTGACGGCACAAATATGTCTTCTTCTAATTTAAACTGCTCCGCAACTATCACAGACACAAATAGTGATTCTATGAATGTGACAGTCCGATGGTATAACGATAATAATTTAGAGTTAACAAAACATTATAACAATAGTTACCCGGATGGGACTTCATTTTATGCAATTTTGGAAAGTGGAAATTTATCAGAAAATGATATTTGGAAGTGTGGTATGAGGTTATATGATAGTTCTTTATACAGCAACTGGGGTAACTCAAATGAATTAACAATTTTAGATATGACAATCCCCCAAATTACAATTATTTCTCCCACAAATACAACTTATACAACAATGAGTGTTGATTTCAATATCTCGGCAAATGAAAATTTAAGTTATTGCAAATTCACGCTAGATAATTGGGCAAATAATTATACTATGACTATAAATGCAAGTAGCACAGGGGCAAATTATACTAATTCAAGCATAGCTGACGGGAGTTATACAGCTGAGTTTTGGTGCAATGATACTTCTAATAACATCAACAACACAGAAATTGTAGTTTTTAAGATTGATACCACCTCCCCTGAGGTTACTGCAATAAACCCAAGTGCTTCAGAGACAATGTCCTCTACTTCTGTGAATTATCAATTTAATGTAACTGATGAAAGCCCTATAAAAAATTGCTCATTAATACTTGATAACAGCACAGTTGCATACAATTCTTCGCCAATAGACCAGACAGGCGGCACTAATACAATAACCTACACAACATCTTCGGGGTCTCACTCTTATTACATAAATTGTACAGATAGTGTCAATCATAAAGGAAATTCATCGACAATATCATTTACTGTATCAACTGCAGATGGCACTGATGATTCGTCTAATACTGGTTCAACCAATTCTCCAATTTTTAGTCTGAGTCAGGAACAACTGGAAAAAGGTTATGAGAAAGTTTTGCATAAAAATTGGAGAATAAGATTTAAGTTTGAAAATGAAACTCATGAATTAAAAGTTGATAAAATACAGGATGATAAAGCAGAAATTACTATTTCAAGTTCAAGTGAGTTTATAAAATTTAATATATCTATAAATGAGACCAAAAAATTCAACCTGGATAATGATGATTATAATGACTTAAACATATTCTTAAAAGATATTAATAGTTACTCTGGTGCTGATTTGTTTTTGAAATTTATACATGAAGGGATTATAGAAGAGCAGGAGATAGAAAGAAAAGAAGAAACAGAGAAGAAAATAGAAAAAAAGATAGAAGAAAAAATAAAAGAAAATAGATATATAATAATCCTTATTCTTTTGGTTGTTGTTACTGTATCTGCCGCAGTAGTGATTATTAGACACATTAGAAATAAGAGAAAAAAGAATAAGAGAAAAAAATAGAAAAAGCTTCTATTTATTTTAATAGGTAAGTCATAAAGACACAAACAAAACTTTAAAAACCAATTCCTCAATAAATTAGTTATAGTTGAGGTAAAAAATGAAAGGAAAAGTTATTCAATTTCGTCGCGGCAGGCATACTATCCATGAAAGGCATTTTTTGCTGGATGTCGGAGCTGCAAATAAGAAAGAAGCTGAAAAATTCGTTGGAAAATCAGTATCATGGAAATCTCCAGCTGGAAAAGTAATCGCTGGCAAAATCACAGCACCGCATGGGAACAATGGACTTGTTCGTGCGATTTTTGAAAGGGGTCTGCCAGGACAGGCAATTACAACAGAAGTAGAGGTTAAATAAAATGGATATTATACCAGAGACAATCAACAGAATAAGAATATCAGATGATGAATTGGTTTTGTTATCAAGAGTCTTAGAAAAAGTTGATTCTAATAACTTAGATGATAATGAAAAAGAATTTCATAGAATCTTATCAGGCAGAATTAAAGGAAGATTAAAACTAAAAGGAGTAGAAGAATAAAATGGCACTTAGAAAAGCTACGGCGTATTCAAAGAAAAGAGTTGTTCCTTATACTCGGATTAGCAAAAAGAAAGGGAAATCTTATGTAAAGACTGTTCCGCCGCAGAAAATAGTTAAGTTTACAATGGGTTCTGAGAAGCTTTATAGGGGAGGAAAACTGCCTTATGTGATCACTATGACTGCTGACGAGAATGCACAGATAAGGCATAATGCTCTTGAAGCGTGCAGACAGTTTATAAATAAGAAACTGGAAACTGAATTTCCTGGTCAGTATCTTTTTAGAGTAATTCCATTTCCGCATCATATTCAGAGAGAGAATAAAATGCTTACTGGTGCAGGGGCTGACAGGATGCAATCTGGAATGCAGCTGTCTTTTGGCAAACCCGCAGGAAAAGCAGCAATAGTAAAAAAAGGAAGCAAGATTTTTCTCATTGCAATATTAAACGAGAAAAACATGATTTTCGCAAGAAGTGTTCTGAAAAAAATAAAGTCAAAGCTTCCCTGCAAAGCAAAAGTTTCTTATGAAATTATAAAGAAAAGGTAATTGTTACCTCTTAAGGAAAGTAACAAATAGAAAAGTTTATAAAGTATGATTTTGTGAGGGGATTATGGAAAAAACAGTTGATATAAAGCCAACAGGGATTGAATCAGCAGTAGTTTATGCACCATTTGATAAAGCACTTGATGCTTTGACAAAAAAGGGTTATGAAATTATTTTTCTGCCACAGAACGGTAAATTAAGGATTCAGCAAGGAAAAAATGCTTACATCTCAAGAAACGGAAACTGGATAAGAGAAGGAGTTCTTTACATTCCAAAAGAAAAGCCTAAATTAGTAAGAAATTCACCAATTCCTGAATCAGCAAAAAAAGCTACAAATGCTCATAGGAAAGGTAAAGAATTCTATCCAATACCCAAACAGATAGAGAAAGCACTTGCAGATTCAACTGATTTTCCAGAAGAGAATATTACAATTCCAACAAACAGATTTGATTCTGAAGCTTTGACAGCTTATGCTTTTGGCGGAGAAAAAGAAGCTAAAGCTTATGGAGAATTTTTAAGGGAAGCAGGAATAAAAGAAATGCCTATTTATTACGCAGTTGATAAAGATTATGTTAACCAACAAGACAAACCATTTGCAAGACAAATGTGGTTCGGGGCTCTTGGTCTCGGGTCTGGTTTGGGTAGCCGTTGGAGTCTCTACGGTTGGGGTCTCGGCGGCGGCAGTGGGTTGCGTGGGGTAAAAGAAAGAGGCGCACAATAAAAATGACAAACGGAAAAAAACCAACGCTTGAGGACATTGCAAAAATGACCTTAGATGCTCCATCCATCCAAAAGGTAGCTGGTGCTAATTTTGCTCATAATAATTTTGGAGAGGAAGGAAAATCAGTTTATGAAATGTATATGGCCAGCAAAGAAGTAAAAGATATCAGAGAAAAAGACTACCAAGAACGAAAAGAAGAGTATAAGTCTAGAAAAGTTGTTGGTGATCCAAGTTACCTCTCAGACGGAGATGTTACTAATAAAATCCTTGAACAAATTGAAGAAAACAGGCCTTTTGTGTATTTAGGGGATTTGGAAGAAATTGTAAAATCAATTGCACCTAATTTTGAATTTGAGTTGCCTGAAGAATTAAAGAAGTATAATTATTCTACTTTGACTAAAATAGCAATGGAAAAAGGAGCAATTGATGAAAAAAACGGCACAGTTGATATTAAAAGATTAAGCAAAGAAGAACAAGAAGCATTTGAGAAATATAATATCCTCGTTAAAGCTTACGATAAAGCATGCTCTCTAAATATGCTTAATTTATATTCTTTTACAGAATTGAATGCAATTGACAAAGCAGTTACAGAAAAATATCATCCTAAAGAAAAATAAAATGAGAAACTTACGCAAAAAATTAAAAAGATTGCCTCAAAAGATAAAAAACGGCTTAAAAACAACAGCAGTTACAGGTTTGGCTTCTCTGGTATTTCTTAATAGTATTGGATGTGCTTCCGCTCCTAAAGAATTGCAAAAATCACAAGGACAAGGGCAAAGAATTGAGGGAGAAGTGGGTCTTGCTTATGTGCCAAAAAGAGCAGATGATTTATGGAAAGAAAACGAGGGCAAGACAGAAATAAAATTAGATTACATTCTGCCAATTAAAAAAGGAGACTTCTTTTGCGGAGTTGACCTGACAGCATACGGAGACTTCGGAAATCCATTTTTTGACGGAGTCCATACAAACAAATTTATAGGTGAAGCTCATCTTGGATATAAAATAGGGGGTGTTGAATTTTATTTAAGTCATTTGTCAGCACATCCTTTTGGAAGCGGACCAACAGTATCTCCATATAAGATTGGTATACCTTATTCTACCTTTAGTGAAACCAACATACCTTTTGTTACAAGTGAATATGATTACAAAACAGAAATGGGAATTAAAATGAAATTTTCGGGAAAGATAGGAGATTAAAGGAGTAAGTTGATCAAGACTCAATCATATCCTTGACAAGCTGAGCCATAACTTGTAAGAATTCTTCAGCTCTTTTTTGCCATTCATCAATCTCAACGCCTTTTAGGTCTTTTACGTCGCCGTGAGCTATTTTCTTATGCAGAACAAGCAAGTCACGATACCAAATAACATATTTCATCTTTAGTTTTTTTGTGTTGACAAAATGTTCTTTTAGGTCTCCTGGGATATGCTCTGGAGATACAGGAGGAACATTTGCTGCGATTAAAGCTGCATGTGCAGAATCAACCATTGACCAGAACAATCCGTCAATTGCACCCATTTCAGCCATCTTGCTTCTTGCAATATGCTGGGGAGCTCTTTGCAGTGTGGAATATATTGCCTCTGGTGTTGGCCTAATTTTTCCGCGAATCAAAAGCGATTTTAGAGGATTAAAAAATCCTGCTAAATCAATCATTGCTTCTCCGTATCTTAGAATGTTTATTACAAGAGGGTCTCCTCTTAGTAAATCTTCCCACCACGTGCTTAGCTTTACTGTATTAATATGAAGGCTTGTCTGGTAGGGATTGCTCTTTATCATTTTTTCAAGCTCTGTTCTGTACCATGCAACAAGCTCTTGATCCCAGTTAATTGTTACATCATCAATTATAAGGACAATGTCAATATCCGAGCCTGTTACCTGAGTTTGTTTTGCAGTTGAGCCAAAAAGAACAACAGATTTTATAATTTTATCAAATTTTTTGTAGGCTTTTGTCGCAAAGTCCATTGCAATATCTGTTTCTTTTTTCAATTGAAGAGTTGGATGATCCTTAGAAACAAGTTTTGATTTTTTTGACTTCTTAGATTTCTTTTTTTGTTTTTTGCCTGTTTTTTTCTTTGCCATTCTAACCTCTTTTATATTCTACAAAATATATTATTGAACATAGTTTTTAAATTTGTTTGTTATTCCATCGGTCTGCCAGACATTCTGTTACCTTGTTCTCCAGCCTGGCCCCCGAGTTCTTTTGGAAGCCGTGAAAAACCTGTTCCAAAAGTTTCATAATGTATCTGAGGAAGCCACTGCCCTTCCATTCCTGAAGAATATCCTTGATAGAGTCCTGGAGCCTGAGACCAGTCAGGCGACATTTTCATAGAGTAAAGCGGAGAACCTGTTGCTTCGAGAGTTTCCTGGAAGGGTGCTGTCTTGAAATGCTGCCACCAGTTCGCTGCCTCAATAATCTTAGGAGCTTCAAAACCTTTCTGGCCAAGCTTGGCCATCATTTCCTTCAAAGGAACATTTCCCATTCCCATTGGGAGCTCTGTATGCTCAAATCCAAAATTATCAGAAAGGTGAATCTGCTTTACATATGGCGCAACTTTTTCTGTTTCCTTAATAATATCTTCCTCACTATAGCCATATTTTCTTAGCATATTTATATGGCCGACATCCCATGTCGCACCAATTAATTTCTCAGCTTCTTTCCTTGCCTGAGATTCTGACATTCCTTCTTTCTTGGCATTTTCTATAAATTGCTCTCTTGATTCTTCAACAACCCTCTTAACATCCTCTCCTGTACTTAAACCAAATCCTGCAGGAGGGTTTTCAATAACCAAAACAGGAGATTTACCTTTGAATTTTTTATACGAATTAAAAGCTGCATTGCCAAAAGTCTGTGCTGTTTTCTCTGTCGCGAATTTTTCTATTGGTTCATATAACGAAGGAGCATATTCTTCTTTTTTTAATTCATTAACCATGTAATTCATTGCTTCTGCCTGAGTAAGCGGATCAGCCCCATTTTTTTCAATCATAGTTCTAAAGTCCTCACTGAGTTTTTTCAAATGATTCTTTTGTTCGTCTGTTCCGAATTCATAAGCTTTGCTGAAAAGCCCATTTACTTGCTGATGAGCATCCTGAAGATAATTTTGAGCTGCCTGTAAATTGCTCCAGGCATGTCTTTGTGTGGGGGTTAATTTCTCCCGGATTTCTTTATCAGATATTTTTCTTTCCTTCATATCGTTTATACTATTCTGTAAATGCTGGATCTGGACCTGATTTTTCCCAAGAATTTCCTGAGCTCTTTCCTGATTAAAGAAAACCTGATTAAGTGAATTGTCCCACTCAGTTGCATTTAAAACTTCAACTCTTTTCTCAGGAGAATAATATTTTCCTTCTTCTAGAGGAATCTGTTTAATATATTTCCCCCTATTTTCTGCGAGGTTTTCTTTTGTAATTATTCCTCTTTCTATTTTTTCCTGAACCCCTGGTTTTAATTCTTCCATTTGTGGATAAAACTTTTTCTCTGCTTCTAAGGGTGCCAGCCTGCCTGTTTCTCTGTTAATAACTATGAGCCTTTTGTATTCCTCTCCTTCTTTTCTCTGGGCAGGGGGTAAAAACTGACTTCCTGGAATTCCTTCCGCTGTGTGAAAGGTCACAGGAATGTTTCCTTCTGGATTTAGTTCTTTGCTTCGCAAAAGAACATCTGTGATTCTTCTTTCTGCTGATTCCCTATCCGCTTCGCTGTAACCTTGCTGGCTTATCCCTGCAACATCTATGACAGGACCATGCATAGAAACATCAATACCTGTTAGCTTTGAAAGCCTGTGAACCTCTTTAAGCTGCTGTTTTGGAATAGAATCAAAAATCTCCGGAGAGACAGCTGTAACGCTTATTTGCTTTGCTCCAGTGGAAAGCTTTGACGAAACTTCCTGCAAAATGTTGGCTACTCTTGGATCTGTTGTCATTCCCAGAGTCCCTGCAGCAGTATAAACATTGGACAGCGGATTTAAACTTGAATATCCACCCTGATAAATATCTGAAACTTCGTAATCACCACTTTTGTAACTCTTTTTCATAACAACTAAAAGCTTTCGCTCTTTAAAAAATCTTCTAACTAACTAGCAACTTCATAGATAAAATTAATAACCCTTTGGAACTTTTGGCTTGTATGTTTTGTATTTTTCTTTCTCTCTTTCAAAAGGATCTCCTCTTCCTGCTCTTTCAGAGTTAATTCTTTCTACACTCCATGTTCGTTCAGGTGTAGATGATTCAATTTGTGAAAATGATTCTGAGTGCATGAAAGATACTCCTTGGTTTCTCTCTGGGATTAATGCTGTTGGGTCTCTTCCGACTCTTGTGAAATCAACTCTTTCTGGTTCTCTAAAAATTGTTGAATCTTTTTCTACATATTTCGGCTCATTATTTCCTTCTTGTGAAGGAACATATTTGAAATCGTCTTTGCCAGAGTTTTCCTCTAATGCTCCCATAGAAGTCTGCGGCAGAGTCCCAACAAAAATAGGGTGAGGTTGCTCTGATGCAACTCTTTCAAGAATTGGTATCTTTGTCTCTTCAGACAAATGCAAGGAAGGAATAAACTGGCTAAAGTTATCTTCTATTAAATCAACATCTTCTTCAAGCCCTGATTTTCCAGACTCTTCATCAGCTTCTTCATTTTGAATCTTTTTTAATTTTTCAGAAATCTCTTCAAGTATTTTATCTTTATCTTTTATTTTCTTTTTTGGCATGATTTTTGTATAAACTAAGTATAACTTGGCATGTTGTGGGCTTTTTTGTAGATATCAAAAAACTTGAATGCAAAATCTTCTGCTGTATCTTTTGCAAGAAGTCTTATGTAGTTTTTTTCTGCATAAGTTTCAGGCCTTATAATCACTTTTTCAGATTTTTGTGGGGATTCTTTTTTTGTTTCTTTTTCTTTAGTTGGCCTTTCTTCATATCTTCCAAGCAAAGCCATAAAAGGATTTGACGTGTCTTTTTCAGTCCTATGTTCTTCTTCAGGAGATTTTTCTTCAAGGAAAAAATCAATCTCCTCCTGGAGATGTTCAAGACTTTCGCCTGTTGCACCTTCAATAAGCCTAAGTGAATCATAAAGATCTGACTCATCAAGAGATTCTTCTAGTTTTTTTAACTCATCTTCGTTAAGAGCATATGATTTGAAAGAAATCTCTGCCCTGCCGCCAAACACATAATGAGACTGGTAAGCAGAAGTCTTTTGTGGGATTCCCCTGAAACGGAAACTGACAAGTGTGCATGCGTAATAATCCCTCAGTTTAAGTCTTTCAGGTCTTTCAAATTCTTTTGGCAAATTCCCTGAGAGCGCTTCTTCAGCAACGTTAATTTTCCTTTTTCCAAGAAGTGTGAGCTCAAAAATTATTGTATTAAACGCCTTGACAAGCGCAGGATCGCGGCCATTTTCTTTCATCTCAAGTTCTTTTGCAGCTTTAAGATAAGGCTTTGCCCACCTTGAATAAAGTTTCAGAGAATTAACCTGGCTTCTTAAATATGTCTTTTCAAGTTCATATCTTTTTTTAAGTTCTTTTCCAGACTGCTCAAGCCAGTGACTAAATTCCAAAACTCTGGCTCTAAGGATTCTTTTAACCCTGTCATTCAAATCAACCTTATCCACTCCAGCTACTTCTTTAACAAAAAGAAATGCGTCAATAAGTGTCTGAAATCCTGCCTGTCCAAGAGCCATTGCTTTTATACTTGAGTTCCCTTTCTGGATATCAACCTTATCCATCCAAAGCTGCTTTAATGCAAGAAGAGCTGCATCTTTTTTATCTGTCTTTAAATCATCATACTGGCTGAGCCTTATTCTGAATTCCTTCAAATCATAGATAATATTCAGCACACTTCTAAGAACAGCATTTATATCTGCGAGAAGCTTAGTGCCTTGCTGCTGCATTACTGTCGCTCTTTGACCAAGTTCAGCAAAATGGCCTGAGCCAGGTGAAGAAGTAAAGTTATCAATAAGCTTTTCTGTCTCAAGCCCGAAATCCCCCATTAAATCAATAATAAAAAAATAAACAGGCTCCAGAGTTTCAGAAGAAGAATCATAGACAAGGTGGTGGGCTGACTCTTCCACACTGTTAACCAATCCTTTCTTCTTCATCTCTGCCTTTTTCTTATAGTAAGGAATGTTCTCCTCAATTAATTCTGAAATAAATTCTGGCATTTTTCCTCTCTTAATAATATTATAAGATTGTATGTTTAAAAAATGTTTCTAAGTGCCTTTTTTTAATTTGAAAAAGCAGGAAAATTAGCTATAACTAATTTTAAAAATGATGGTTTCTTAGCAAAAAGATGGGTTTATTCGGTTTTGGGAAAAAAAGCACAGATGTGCTTGACCTTGCTGAAAGATACAGAAAACAGAAAGAGAAAGCCCAGACAAACCAGGAGAGTTCTGGATCCTCTGGCTCAAGCTCAACCCCTTTTCCTTTTTTTGATTTATCATCTACTCCAACTTTAGGCTCGGAAAGAAGTTCTGCAGCAGAGCAGGACTCTGGAACAACCAGCTTTTTAGAAAGCCAAGAGAAACGCAGGAAGCTTGCGAAAAGACTTGCGGATATGACAGAAAAACTCGAAGACCTTTCAAATAAAATTTATCACATAGAACAAAGGCTTGAAGTTCTGGAGAAGAAAACAAGCGTTAATTAGATTTTGATAATCAAAAGATATATTTAATGGAAACATTATTCAAAGTGGTTTCATTCCAATAAAGAAATCTTTTTTTTGTTTTCATTGTTCCACTTAATTCTCCTGTTCCATTATCAAAACATATTTCATTAAGTTTAATTTTTGTTCTGTCTAAGAATAAATAAATATTGTGCTCACTATATTCAGGATGGTTTATGTATTCTTCTTTGAATTTTCCTTTTTTTCCCCAACTCTTACTATCCCGTCCAAGTGTTTTTTGTTCTAATCTTCCTCTCTTAAAAGAATAATAATACACACCAGAAAGGACCATTCCAAGAGGCATGACTTCTTCGCCTTCTTTTTCTGGAATCAATTGAAGAAGTGATTGAAATTCCTTCGAGTTAACGCTTAAAAAATATGGTTTTAATTCCATTAATTTCTATTATCTTTTTATTTTAAAAGGATTACTATACCACATAATAACTTTTATTAATAGGGATTTCTTTTTGAGAAGATGAAAAACTTTGAGAAAAAGGCACATGCCTATGCTCTAAAAAATGCTTTAGCTTATGATGGAAAGGCTAGAATCGGGAGTGTGATCTCAGCGCTGTTTAATGAAGGGCTTAAGAAAGGGGATGTAAAAAAATATTCTAAAAAGATAAAGGAGGTTGTAACAGAAGTGAATAATCTTTCTTTAGATGAGCAGAAAAAGGAATTTGATAAATTAGAAGAAATTGTGAGTGTGAGGGAAGGGCGGGAAGGGCTTCCTGAACTGCCTAGTGCGAAAAAAGGAAAAGTTATAATGAGGTTTGCGCCGTCTGCGTCAGGACCGCTTCACATAGGGCATGCTCTGACAGTAAGCATTTCTTTTTTGTTTGTGAAAGAATACGGTGGAAAGCTTTACGTTAGGATTGAAGATACAAATCCTGAAAATATTTATCCCCCTGCATATAAAATGATTGAGAGAGAAAGTAACTGGCTTCTTGAAAATACTGCTAAGTTTGTCATACAATCAGATAGAATGCAAATATATTATAAGTATGCTGAAAAACTTATCAGGAAAAATGCTGCTTATGTCTGCACTTGCACAACAGACGATTTTAGAGAATTTGTTAAATCTAAAAAGAATTGTGCGTGCAGGAAGTTTGGTGTGAAAGAAAATCTAGAGAGGTGGAAAAAAATGCTAAGCAAAAACAAAGATAGTTTCAAAGAAGGTGAGGCTGTTTTAAGATTTAAGTCTAAGAATAGTATGCAGAATAAAAATCCTGCAATGAGGGATTTTCCTTTGGCGAGAATCAATTTAACAAAACATCCAAGACAAGGGAAAAAATACAGGGTCTGGCCTTTGATGAATCTTGCGGTGTCTGTTGATGATCTAGAACAGAAAATGACTCATGTCATTCGCGGCAAAGACCACATGGATAATGCAAAACGGCAGAGATTAATTCATAAAGTCCTTGGGAAAAAATCTCCTTGGACAGGTTTTCTCGGAAGAATGAAATTTAAAGACATGGAACTATCCACGACAAAAATGAGAAAGGCGATTGAAGATGGCAAGTATTCTGGATGGGATGACCCTGCACTGCCAACCCTCGCATCACTTAAAAAAATAGGATACCACCCAAGCGCATTCTGGAAATTTGCAGAACATATTGGGATATCTGAAAAGGATAAAGTTATTGAAAAAAAAGAATTCTTCACTCTTCTTGACCATTTTAACAAAATCTAAAATCGAAGTAAGAAAATAAAAATTGATTTAAATTAAAAAATAACAAAAACATTTTTAAACTTAAAACATTTAATTAGAGCCAGAATGGCAATAAATAAAAGAGGTTTAGAAGATAAAAAAGGTGTCTCAGCCATTGTAGCTACTCTCATAATTGTTCTGTTAGTCATAGTCGCAGCAGGAATTATCTGGGTTGTTATAAGAAATGTTGTCCAAAGCGGGGCGGAGCAGGTTGAATTCGGACAGAAGTGTCTTGAGGTTAACTTAGAATATGTAAGTGTTACTGAATCCAGTTCAACGGAATGTGACCCTGGAGAAACTGCATATGATGTAACTCTTAGAAGATCTGCTGGGGGGGATGAAATAGCAGGAATTGTAGTAGTATTACTTAATGATGAAAATAGCACAGAACCCCAAGAGTTTGGAGAAATTGGAGAACTTGAAACAGAGACTGCCACAGTCTGCACTGAATTTTCTGATGCAAATAAGATGGAATACACTGCATATTTTGAGGATGAAGCAGGTACCCCTGTATACTGCCAGACAAATGAGAAAGAATTTAGTTAATTCTTATTTTTAATTAATTTTTTATTTACTTTTTATAATTGATTCTTTTTTCTTTTTAGTTAATTTTAAAAATGGTTAATTCTTATTTTTTTCATGATAGCTAAAGCTGGTAAATATCGGCATCATTAGAAACGATTATATTAGCTGGAAGTGTTTTTCTGATAAGAACTTTTTTATACCTTTCTTGCTTGAATTACAAGTAAATTATGGTGAATGTAGTTTAGTGGCAGAACGCATGGTTGTGGTCCGTGTAGCGGGGGTTCGATTCTCCCCATTCACCCTTTTTGAAGAAAGGAGGATGAAATGATGAAAAAGATTAACAAAAGTGTTCTTAAAATTATTAAAGATATTGAAAAAGAAGAAAAGATTAAAGTTTTATTTTTAATAGAAAGCGGAAGCCGTGGATGGGGTTGGGAAAGTGAAGATAGTGACTATGATATTAGAGGGGTTTTTATTCAGGATTATCTTACTTTTGCGGATGTAAAAAAGCAGGTAGATAAAAAAGGAGGTCTTTTAGATATTACTTTATGGAACTTAAAGAAATTCCTTAAGTTATTGATTAAATCAAATCCTTCTGTTTGGGAATGGCTTAGCAGTGATATTGTGTATATGAATAGCAAGTTTAGAACTAGATTAAAAAAGATTTTTGAGAAGAATTTTAGCAAATATTCTTTGAAAAAACACTATCTTTCTATGGCTCGGCAAAATTTTGAAAAATATATTAATAACAAAAAAGATAGTGCTAACTTGAAAAAGTATGTTTATGTCCTGAGAAGTATTGGGTGTATCGAGTGGATAGAGAAGTATAACCTCCCGCCGCCAAAGAATTATAAAAAACTTCTAAAGCTTTTTCCTAAGTATGTTAAGGATTTTTTTGAAAAAATAGTAAAAGATAAAAAAGAGTCGGAAGATTTATCTGGAAAGAGAGATAAAAAAGTTGAATCCTATATTTCTTCATATTTTAATAAAGAGTTTTATAAAGATGAATCTACATTTAGTATAAAAGAATTAGAAAAACTATTCAAAGAGGCTGTAAAATGAAAACAGAAACTGTAAAAGGATTCCGCGATTATACAGGTAAAGAAGCTGAGAAACGCGCTGAGATAAAGAAAATCTTAGCTGAAACTTTTGAGAAATACGGCTTTGAAGCGGCAGAGACGCCTGTGATAGAAAATGAAGAATTTGTTAAAGGCGAGAATAAAGAAGATGAGGCAGTTAGTGATATCTACAAGTTAAAGGATAAGGGGAAAAGAAAACTTGCCCTGAGATATGAGTTTACATTTCAGCTGAAGCGGATTGCAAAGAACAAGAAACTTCCTTATAAAAGATATCAGATTGGAGAAGTTTTCAGGGATGAGCCTGTTTCAGCAAATAGGTTCAGGCAGTTTACTCAGTGTGATGTTGATGTTATTGGAAGTTCTGTAAAAGACGAGGCAGAAATCTTAGCAATGACTAAAGAGATTTTTGATAAGCTTGGAATAGATTTTGTTATTAGGGTAAATAGCAAAAAACTTCTGGAAGAAATTATTTCTGAATATAAAATTAAAAATAAGGAACAAGTAATAAGAGAATTTGATAAATTAGATAAATTACCAGAGAAAAAGGTTAAGGATAATTTAAAAAAATTAGGAGCAGGAAAAATTTTAGGGATTCTAGAACAAAGTCCAAACTATTTTAAAAAATATAAATCTTTTTCAGAGATAGATGGTTTAGTAGATTATTGTAAACTTTATGGAATAAAAGTTAGGTTTGCTCCATTTTTGTCAAGGGGGCTGAGTTATTATACAGGAAGTATTTTTGAAATAAAATGCAAAGGGGTTAAAGAAACAATTTGTGCAGGCGGAAGTTATGAAGTTGAAGGAAAGCAGGCGACAGGAATTAGTTTTGG
>Ga0307422_1000758_pt1 | contig 17353 bp, 10 predicted proteins | sample SalMarWE160290MG_FD_202153 | JGI IMG/M metagenome (GOLD analysis project Ga0307422, IMG submission 202153) | Salt marsh sediment microbial communities from the Plum Island Ecosystem LTER, Massachusetts, United States - WE1602-90 | ecosystem: Environmental > Aquatic > Marine > Intertidal zone >...
ACCGCTTTTTTGGTCAATCCAGTTAAGCTGACATCGCTGCCGAAACGCTTGATATCAACATAGTTCAAGCTGACAGCTTCCATCAATTCAGTCATTGATTTGGCTAAACTAGCACCGCCCTGTGAGCCGAGTATCTTCGGTGCGATGTAAACAACAATTTCATCCACCAATTGCTCTTTCAGGAACGAAGACAACACCGTCGGCCCGCCTTCGACAAGCAGTTGCTGTATGCCGCGTCTGCTTAATTCATCAAGCAAATATGTTATGTCACATTGGCCTTGCGACGAAGGCACAGTTACTATTTCAGCTCCCTTTTTCGTAATTTTATCTGCGAGCCCTGGATCTATTTGAACGGCTCCTTCTCTGGTTACGATTAGCACAGCCGACCTATTCGCTGTAGCCAGTAGCCTGCAATCCAAGGGGATTCTCAAAGTGCTATCTAATACGATTCTGATGGGCTTGTTACCTTTGCTCGGTCTGGCTGTCAACAACGGATCATCGGCGATTACCGTATTGATACCAACCAGGATTGCTCCTGCTCGCCGACGCAATTTGTGTGCATCTTTCCTGCTTTGCTCATTTGAAATCCATCGTGATTCGTATCCTGCAGCGTATGCGAGTTTGCCGTCGATTGTTTGTGCCCATTTGAGTATCACCCAGCATTTGCCGGTGGTAGCAAACTTGATAAAAGGCGCATTTAGAAGACGGGCCTCGGCTTCACATATACCTGTCTGCACCTCAATTCCTGCATTGCGCAAAAGCTCAATGCCTCTGCCGTTAGCGTGCTCCGACGGGTCAATCGTTGCTACAACGACCTTCGCCAAGCCGGCGGCAATTATGGCCTCGGTGCAAGGAGGCGTTTTGGCATAGTGACAGCACGGCTCCAACGTAACATACATCGTCGCTCCCTGCGGATCGTTAAGATGTGGCGCCGGCCATCCCAGCGACCTTGCGGCACTGTCACCGGACTTTTCACAATCCTCAAGAGCGTTTATCTCTGCGTGAGGACCGCCGAATTTTTTGTGCCAGCCCCTGCCGATAATTCGGCTTTTCTTTACGATGACTGCTCCAACCGCAGGGTTCGGCTCAACCGAGCCGATGCCACGCTTGGCAAGCCTCAGTGCGGCTTGCATGAATTTCTCGTCATTATTGCTCATTTAAGCATTTCCAAGAATTGCTTCTCATATATTACTTTGACGCCCAGTTTCCGTGCTTTGTCGAGCTTGCTACCCGGCTCTTTACCGGCCAAAACAAAATTGGTTTGTTTGCTGACGCTCGAAGACGAATTCCCGCCGGCCCGTCTTATCGCCTGCTCAGCCTGCTGGCGGGTGAAATTCTCTAAAGTTCCCGTAACAACGACTGTTTTACCGGCAAGTTTGCCTGTACTTTTTACCCCCTTTAGGCGTTCCGGTTTCACGCCAGCAGCAAATAATTCGTCAATAACAGCCCTGTTCTGAGTGTTGCGAAAATATTCATATACGCTCTCAGCCATTCTTGGCCCGATCTGGTCTATTGTCTCAAGACTTTCCTTCTCGGCAGCCATTAGAGCGTCAAGTGAGCCGAAATGCTCAGCCAAAATCTGTGCTGATTGGCCGCCGATGTGACGGATACCTAAAGCCGCGATGAATCGCCAGAGCGGTCTTGTTTTGCTGGCTTCTATTGAGTCGATGACGTTTTGTGCGCTTTTATCGGCCATCCGTTCCAGGCCCGACAATTGTGACTTTTCCAGCTTGTAAATATCGGCAAAGTTCTTCACTAAGCCCGTCTCAACCAACCGCTCAATTAGAGATGTTCCCAAATGCTCAATATCCATCTGGTCTCTGCCGGCAAAGTATCTCAATCGTTCCTTCAACTGCCCCATACAATCCGGATTGATACACCTGATGTAAACACCATCTTTATCCTTAACGACCTCAGAACCGCAATTCGGACATTTCTTTGGTATCTTAAAAGATGCTGTGTCAGCAGGTCTTAGCTCTTTTTTTACCTCTATCACCTGCGGGATTATCTCGCCCGCCTTTTCAATCAGCACCGTGTCGCCGTAGCGGGCGTCCAGCCGTCTCAATTCGTCAAAATTGTGCAGGCTTGCCCTTTTGACGGTTGTGCCAGCCAAAAGAACCGGCGTCAGATTAGCCACCGGCGTCAAAATCCCGCTTTTACCCACCTGGACATCAATTGATTCAATAATGGTCTTTGCTCGCTCGGCAGGAAATTTATAGGAAATGCACCAGCGAGGTGCTCTGCCGGTTGCGCCGAGGATGTCCCGCTGGTCAAAACGATTAATCTTTATCACCATTCCGTCAATTTTATAATCCAATTCTAATCGCTTTTCACTCCAGCTTTGACAGATATCCAACGCCTCATCTATATCTTTTGCCCTCTTGATATGAGGATTAACCGGCAAACCGAGATTTTTAAATTTCTGGAGGGTTTGATAATGATTTTCAGCCAGAGATTGCGAAACTTCGCCCACGGCGTATGCAAAAAATGAAAGATTTCTCTGGGCGGTAATTCTGGCATCGAGCAGCTTCAAAGAGCCGGCTGCTGCGTTCCGGGGATTAGCAAAGGCCGGCTCGCCAGTTTCTTGGCGAATTTTGTTTAGCTGAGCAAACGCCGCCTTTGGCATGTAAACTTCACCGCGAACCTCCAGCACATCGGGAATTTTATCCCTTAGGGACGAGCCATCACCTAAGAGCACGAGCGGGATGGCTTTAATGGTGCGGACGTTAGTTGTAACATCATCACCCACCTCGCCGTCGCCGCGAGTAGCTGCCGAGACAAGCCGGCCACCTTCGTAGCGGAGGCTTATCGCCAGGCCGTCGATTTTTAATTCGACCACATAATCATAATCTTTATCCCCAAGGGACTTGTAAACCCTCTCGTCGAAGGCCCTAAGCTCATCGGCATTATATGTGTTGTCGATACTTAGCATGGGCACAGCGTGTCTTACAGAGACAAAACCTTCAAGGGGCTGGCCTGAAACACGTTGTGTGGGTGAGTCAGCCGTTATTAGCTCGGTATGTGCCTGCTCTAACGCCTTTAGCTCCGCAAAAAGCTTATCATACCGGCGGTCGCTGACCTTAGGCTGATTGAGGACGTAATACAGGTAGTCGTGCCTGCGAATCTCATCTCGCAATCGCTCGATACGTTCGGCAAGCTCAGTACGAGTCTGCTTTTTTATATCTTTAGCCATAACAGCTTATTTTATATTCTGCTTCAACATATTTTGCAAGAGGCCAAATATTGCACGCCGATAATTGGCAAACAAAACAATAACTGATGTTAATCGGAACAAAGGACGCCAACATTTGTCCTATAATAAACTGAAAATTTCACTTGAAATGAAGTGGCTGATTTAGTATAAATATATTTATAGAGGCCTCCATCTTTTTACTCTCTGAGGTGTGACAATTCGGTTAGCAATGCATACTGACTTAAAGAAGAAGGAGGTAAAAGTCGCATCATAAATTCTTTTTTCCAGCAGCAAATTAAGCGCCTGGCCGAAGGTGGAAGGATTTACCCCGTTAGAGATTTTTTCTCTAACATATTCATTTTCTGGAGAATTTTCTCTAACGGGGTGAACTTTTTCAGAAATAGGTATTTTGTGCTCGGTTTTGTTGTATTTTGAGTTGGCATTTTTGCTTGTAGCCAAGATGCAATTATTATCACTTCAACTTCTAAGGGAGGAATATTATGTGTAGAAAGTCGAAGTTCCGTTATGAGGGGGCGAAGATCCGCTATGGCGGATTGATTAATCTGGTTTACGCTGTATTGATATTGATTATAGCTGCGGGTATTCCGGCTCTCGCAACGGTCCCTATTACGGTTGAGAACTACAGCTTTGAAATACCCGAGGACGGCATGAAACGCGATATAAATGTAGGTACACCGGGTATAGTTACAGGTTGGGCGAGAACAGACCCAATTACCTCGGCAGGCCGGGAATACGGCTATACACCCACCGAGGGTACTGCTACTGCCTTTTTGGGCAAAGATGCCTTGATTTTCAACCTCACTGATTTTCTCACGATGGCCGGAGATAAGTTTCAGATGTTATTTGATGCAAGGTCCACCTGGCAAGGTAGCAATCTGCTGGCGCAACTGTATTATGACGATGTCGGTCGAGAGCCCGAGGGGCCAGGAAACCGGCGAGTATTTGCTACAACAATTGTAGATTTGTCACAACAATCTGTATCTGCAACATTTGCCGTTGACAGTAACGCGGTTGGTCCAGCTATGAACGATCACAAGATCGGTATTCAGTTCAAACATGAATATGTGGAAGGCTTGTGGCCCGACGACAATATATGGGCCGGCATTGATTATATTGAATTGTCTCTTCTGACTCCTCTTATGAGAGCTCAAGATCCCTTCCCGGAGCATGAAAGTTCGTACGGAGATTCCAGCGTGTCTCTTACGTGGGTTCCGGGGCCTGATGCGCCCACTGTGGACAACTACCACATATATTTGAGCGAAGATTGGGCTGATGTGAACGACGGCGCCCTAGATGCTGATAAAGGCTTGACCAATACTCCAAGCTATCAGGTTACGGATCTTGTTCGGGGCGAAACTTACTATTGGCGAATCGATACGGTCATTGGAGCAGATTCGCAGAATGGCAAGGCCCATGTTTATAGAGGTAATATCTGGAACTTCGTTGCTAAGCCCTTGATTGCCTATAATCCTTATCCAAGTGCCGGCGCCGATTTTGTAGCTGTGGACCCTGTGCTTAGCTGGCAGGCAGGTTCCGGTGCTGTCGAAGGGCACGTAGTGGTCATCGGCGACAATTTCAATGATGTAAACAATATACCTGTAGGTACTTCTGGTATACCCTCGTTTAGAGCATACCTGACAAATCCAGCCGATACAAATTGGGCCCCCGAAGAAGCTGGACTTACCCTTGAGACCAACAAGGTTTACTATTGGCGGATTGATGAAGTCGAGTCCGCTTCGCCGCAAACTATACATAAGGGCGAGGTCTGGCAGTTTACGACCGTTCCAATAAAAGGGCTCGGCTCGATCACACGTGATTTGTGGGAGGACATCGAAGGTGTTGCCGTTGCTGATCTGACAAACGATCCGAATTATCCGGATAGTCCCAGCTACACTGAAAATCTACTCAGTTTTGAGGCTCCACACATGGCGATAGTTAATTATGGTTCCCGCGTACACGGCTGGCTCTATATACGCAACTCCGGCGAATATACATTCTGGATCGCCAGTGGCGAGACCAGTCAACTATGGTTTGGCAGCCACCCTTCGACAGCATCTATAATTGCCTTCGTGGACGGCGAGGAAGGCAGAGAAGGTTGGACTCAACCTCGCCAGTGGGACAAGTACCCTGAGATACAGCAATCCGACCCCATTTATCTGGAAGGCGGTGGCAATTTTTACTACATCATGGTGCTGCATAAGAAAGGGTGGGGCTACGATAATCTGTCGGCGGCCTGGATGGGCCCCGACAGCAATGGAATTCAAGAGGTCATTCCTGGCAGCAGTCTGATACCATTTGATCAGGTTGAGCTGACGGAGGCCTCCGGCCCGATTCCGGTTGCTCGTGCGATGGGTGTGCAGAGGGAGCCTACCTTTAGCTGGGTGGCGGGAGAATATGCTGCTACACACGACATATACCTCGGCACCGATGTTAATGCTGTCAACGATGCCAGCCGAGGCAATGACCCGCTCGGCATTGGCGTAAGCCAAAACCAGTCAGCCACCACTTATGAGCCCGGAATCCTGGATTTCAACACAACCTATTACTGGCGTGTAGATGAGGTCAATGATGCTCACCCTGATAAGCTGTGGAAAGGCAACGTTTGGAGCTTTACGATAGGCAATTATCTTATTGTGGACGACTTTGAAGACTATAATGACTACACACCTAACAGGACATTCGATGTTTGGGCTGACTATGCTGTGAATAATACCGGCATGACTGTGGGTCACCTTGATCCGCCCTTTGCTGAACAGCGTATAGTTCACAGTGGCCGTCAAGCAATGTACATGCTTTACGACAACGATGGTACTGTGAATGAAGGTACCGACTACGAACAAAGCGGAACATTGCTTTATTCTGAAGCCGAACGCCAGTGGGTGGACCCACAAGATTGGACTAGAGAAGGTGTTGAGTCCTTAACACTCTGGCTGCGAGGCATACCAGCATCTGTTGGTAGCTTCTCGTCTGGGCCACCGATTACAATGACCGGTGCCGGTGCGGATATCTGGAGCACGTCTGACCATTTCCACTACGCTTACAAACGGCTCTCCGGTGTTGGAAGTATAACAGCAAAGGTAGTTAGCATGACTAATACTAACAACTCGGCCAAGGCAGGTGTTATGATTCGTGAGTCACTGGAGCCGGGCTCGGCACATGCAATGATGAACATCCAGCCTATAAATGAAGTTCAGTTCCTGCGTCGTCTTGAGATGGGTTTCGAAAGCGAGACCGATGGACAAGGTGAAATCAGCACCCCGGTCTGGGTGAGATTGACCCGCAGCGGCAATACACTTACGGGAGACTATTCAGTTGACGGAGCTACCTGGGAGACGCTCGGTTCGGCTACGATACCCATGGTTTTGGATGTCTATATAGGCTTAATTGTGTGCAGCCACGACAGTAATGCAACGTGCACAGCCGAATTTTCCGATGTTACCACGACTGGAACTGTTACAGGTGATTGGCAGTCGCAAGATGTTGGCATAGAAAGTAACATTGCCGAGCCGATGTATATAGTTCTGGCCGATAGCGACGGCAATAGCGCGGTTGTAAATAATTCTGATCCAAGCGCAACGACAATAGGAATCTGGACGGAGTGGAATATTCCGCTGTTGGATTTTGCTGGTGTGAATATGCAGGCTATCAAGAGTATGGCCATAGGTGTTGGTGACAAGGCAAATACAGCCCTTAGGGGTGCAGGTACACTATACATTGATGATATTCGATTATATCGTCCTTCACCTAGCAAATAGTGATTGTTTCTCCTTTTGCTACTCTGTGTAGTGCCTACTCCGCCGTAGTAGTCCACGGCTACAAAGGCTGGAAGCTACGTAGTGTAGCGAAGCAGATGGGTGGTGTGGCACGGGCTTCCAGCCCGTGAAGACACGGCCAAGATGGCCGTGCCACAAGTGGATTGCATCGGTTGGTGGCCTATACTGATTCGTCCTTCGTAGTACTGCGGAGAATGGATTGATTCAGTATAGGCCCCAATTGTTTTGGTATCGTGTGTTTTTATCCGCCATAGCGGCAATCGCACGGAGAGTCACAGACCTTTTCGCTATTTTATTAAAGGAATATTGACGTAGTCACATCAGCAAATACAATATGACAAAGATTTTCCTCATCTGAAAGACTAAGAAATATGGAAGCAGTGGTACTGGAAAACGTGTGTAAATCCTTCGGCGAAGTCCACGCGGTGGACAAGCTGAACGTGCAGGTGCCGGCCGGCAGCGTTTACGGTTTTTTAGGGCCAAACGGGGCTGGCAAGACCACCACCATCCGTATGATAATGAACATCATTCAGCCGGACAGCGGCCAGATAAAAATATTCGACGATGGAGCAATAACCCAAGCCAAAGCTCGCATAGGCTATATGCCGGAGGAACGCGGCCTTTATCGAAAGATGAAGGTTGGCAAAGTATTAGCCTACTTCGGCGCAATTAAAGGTCTGTCAGCAAGCAAGCTAAACTTCCGTGTGCCGCAGTGGCTTCAGCGGCTCGACCTGGCCGGCTGGACAAATAAAAAGGTGGAGGAGCTTTCGCGAGGAATGCACCAGAAATTGCAGTTTGCGGTCATGGCAATCAACGAACCCGACCTCTTAATTCTTGATGAGCCGTTCTCCGGCCTTGACCCGGTGAACCAGGATTTGCTTACAGATATAATCTGCCGAATGCGCGACGAGGGCAGGACCATCCTTTTCTCAACGCATGTTATGCACGAGGCGGAGCGGCTTTGCGATTTCATTCTTCTGATAAATAAAGGAAAGGCGGTACTTGACGGCAAACTTGACGAGATTCGCTCCCGTTATAAATCCGGCGTGGTTTCTGTCGAGCTTGAGGGGGACACGAGCTTCATTAGGACACTGCCCATGGTAAAGACCGCAGAGACTCAAGGCCGACGTATCGAGATAAGCCTCTCAGAAAAGGCGGACACCCAGGATTTGCTAAAGGCTTTAGTGGGCCGGGTGAGGGTAAAAGCCTTTGAGGTGAAAATGCCCTCACTGCATGAGATATTTGTTCGTTTGGTTCATGCTTCGCAGTATATTGGAAGAGACAATGTGGAAGATTCTTAAGATTGCCCAGCGTGAATATCTTGACGTCGTCAAGACCAAGACATTTATTCTGAGCATATTATTTACGCCGGCCATCATAGGTATAGTTATATTTGTCAGTGGTCGAACCCAACGTAGTGTAACCGGCCCACGTCCACCCAGGGAAGTTGCCGTTGCAGACCTGACGAATCAGCTAACAGACGAAATCAAAGACTCATTCGAGCAGCATAACGAGTCAAATCCCCAGCGGCAGATCCTACTACAGGAGCTTCTCAGCGATACAAGCTCAGATGAGCCGATTAAACAAAAGGTGCGCGATGGTCAACTGAATGCGTATTTTGTCTTAGACAAAGATAGCGTTGAAGGAACCGGTAAAATCCAATCCTTTACCCGCAGCACGAAAATAATTGACCTTGACCTGATTTCAAACGTAGAGAACCTGCTCAATAGCGCCATTTTCAATCGACGCTGCAAATTGAAGGATGTATCGCAGGAGCTGCTGGCCCAAATTGGTGAGCTTCGCCGCCAAGTGCCGAGCGAGATAATAGACATCGGCTCGGCCTCAGAGCAAAAAAGGATAAATAAGGGTGAGCAAATCGCCAAGACCATGGCTTCTTTTTTCTTTATGTTCATGATGTTCATGGGCATCTTTGGTATGGGCCAGCACATGCTTACCAGTGTTATTGAGGAGAAGAATTCCCGGGTGATCGAGGTGCTGCTGTCGGCGGTAAGTCCGTTTGAGCTGATGACCGGCAAGATTTTGGGCTTGGCCGGCATCAGTTTAACCGTAATGAGCTTGTGGTCTGCCGCTGCGATTGGTTCGGCTTATTATGGAGCCGCCCATTGGTGGAACATTACTTTAGAGCTTCCAATAGGAATACTTCCGTATTTTGTTATTTATTTCATACTGGGCTTTATAATGTTTAGCTCGTTCCTGGCGGGGATTGGCTCGATTTGCAATACCATCAAAGAGAGCCAAAGCCTGATGATGCCTATCAGCATCATATTCATTTTGCCGATGGTAGCTTGGTTCCACCTTGCTCAGCAGCCGGATGGGCCGTTGGCCAGGGTTCTGTCGTTTGTGCCGCCATTGACGCCGATAGTGATGACCCTGCGGCTGGCTGCAAGTCGAGACATATCATTTCTTGAGATCTTTGCTTCAATAATTCTACTGGCTGTGTTTGTGCCGATCGTGATGTGGTTGGCGGCCAAGGTCTTTAGAACCGGCATTTTAATGTATGGCAAACGCCCAGGCCCACGGGAGGTTCTGCGCTGGTTAAAGCAAAGTTAGAGTTTACAACCCCCAGTAAAACTGGGGGCTAAATACAAAATGTTTAGCCCCCAGATCCTTCGACCCGGCTCAGGACGGGTTTATTTGGGGGTTCACAAAAGGTCAATTCATTGCAGAGTTTTGAAATTCCAATCTTATTGCATACCTTATTGTAATCTGTTATAAATGTTTCCTTAGTATATAATCAGCGTTTGTCAGTATTATATTTGATATTTGTCAGTGTTATGGAAGCAGCAGAATTAAAAACAGCCGTTTTGCGGCTTATGGCCCGGGTTGAAGAAATCCGGGACTGGCTTTGACTTGCCTAACAAGAAATCCCAGTTGCAAAAGCTCGAAAAGAAAATGGCTGAAGCGGGATTCTGGGATAATCCCGATGCCGCTCAGTCCGTGGTCTCTCGGTTGAGCGCCCTTAAATCAGTAACCGAGCCGATAGAAGAGCTGCAACGCGAGGTTGACGACCTGACGGAGCTCTTCGAGATGGCAGCGGCTGAGTCGGACCGTGAAGAGCTGGAACAACTGGAAGAGGACCTGGCTGGACTCGTCAAAAAATGCGATCAGATCGAGCTGACAGGGCTGTTATCCAGGCCCGAAGACATGAAAAACTGCTTTTTCAGTATTCACGCGGGGGCCGGCGGGACGGAAAGCTGCGACTGGGCCAATATGCTGCTTAGGATGTACACGCGATATTTTGAGATAAGCAAATTTAAATTCAAAGAGCTTGATATTACGCCCGGAGAGGAGGCAGGTATAAGGTCGATGACGTTAGGCGTCAGCGGGCCTTTTGCATACGGCAAACTTTCGTGCGAGGTGGGGGTGCATCGGCTGGTACGGTTAAGTCCGTTCGATGCGGCCAAGCGTCGGCATACCAGCTTTGCCGCGGTGGACTGCGTTCCGGAATTCGATGAGGATATCGACGCTGAAATCAACGAAGAGGACCTGCGAATAGATTTCTACCGGGCCAGCGGAGCTGGCGGTCAACATGTCAATAAGGTAAGCTCAGCAGTACGGATTACTCATGAGCCGACCGGAATCGTAGTGCAATGTCAGAATGAAAGGAGCCAGCATAAGAACCGTGCTCAGGCAATGAAAGTGCTCAAGGCTCGATTGTGTATGCTTGAACGGCAAAAACGTGACGCCGAGCTTGCAAAACTATACGGCAAAAAGGGCGAAATCGCATGGGGAAACCAGATACGAAGCTATGTAATGCAGCCTTATCAAATGGTAAAGGACCATCGAACCAATTTTCAGACGGGCAACGTCCAAGCAGTGATGGACGGAGACCTTGACGGATTTATCGAAGCCTATTTGCGGCACAGAGCTAAGAAAGGAAATAAGAAGTAATACAATTCGGCAAGCTCAGTACAGGTACGTTCGGCAAGCTCAGTACAGGAAGGTTTGAAAAATGAAAAAGATTATCAATGTTGAGGTAAAAACCCGAAACGTGGATTTCAGCAGGTGTAAAACAGACCTGCTGGCAGTAGGATTATTTTCCGACGCTGAAGGGCTGGATAGACTAACCAGCCAGCTCGATAGCAAGCTCGACGGTGCGATTGAGCTGCTGATTAAATCAGGCGATTTCAAGGCTAAAGAGGGAACCAATTCAATTGTTTACGGCAATGACAAGATAGGAGCGAAGAGGGTCCTGCTGGTCGGCCTGGGTGAGAAGAAAAAAGCTACGCTGGATACGATTCGCAAGGCGGCGGCTAACACAGCGATGAAAGCGGTGGAAACAAAGATTGGAACCGTCTGTCTTGCACTGCATAAAGCATTTGGCGGAAGGTTTGATTTGTCCGCCGTGGGGCGATCCTGCGGTGAAGGGATTTTTCTTGGCAGCTACCGCTATGATGAATTTGTCACTGCAAGCGATGACGGAAGATTGGATTGGCTTAAAGTTGAGGTGATTGATTCCGACTCGGCTAAAACAAAAAAGTTAAACAAAGGCGTTAACTGTGGTGTTATCATCGGAAGAGCGCAAAGCTACGCACGGACGTTAGCGAATCGGCCGGCCAATGTGATAAGCCCAGCTAAATTGGCCGAGACCGCAAAAGAATTGGCTCACGGCAATAAAAACTTGGCCTGTACGGTTTTCGATGAAAAGCAGATGGCTGCGAAAGGCATGGGCGGCGTGCTGGCGGTAGGTTCAGGCTCACAAAATAAGCCGAGATTTATCATCTTGAAATATAGCCCAGCCGGAAAGGCCGTAAATAAACTGCATACGGTGGCTCTGGTGGGTAAGGCGATAACGTTCGATTCCGGCGGAATAAGCATTAAGCCGGCTGCTAAAATGGAAGAGATGAAGCTGGACAAAACCGGCGGCATCACGGTTCTTGGCACTATGAAAGCCGTGGCAGAGCTGCAACTGCCATTGAACGTATTAGCCGTAATTCCATCTGCGGAAAACTTGCCGAGCGGCTCAAGCTATCGGCCCGGCGACATCATCACAACTTTCAGCGGCAAAACCGTTGAGGTACAAAATACCGATGCCGAGGGAAGAATGATACTCTGCGACGGACTGAATTACGCGGTAAAGCAGAACTGCGATGTCATCATTGATGTGGCAACACTAACCGGCGCATGTCACGTCGCTCTCGGCAAATATATGGCTGGACTGATGGGCAACGATGAGAAGCTAATCAAGCAATTGCAGAGAGCAGCGGAGGAAAGTGGAGAAAATGTCTGGCCCATGCCCAGCGGCGATGAGTATGCAGAGGAGATGAAAAGCAAGATTGCGGACCTTAAAAATATAGGAAGCAGATGGGGCGGAGCCTGCACGGCAGCAGCGTTCTTAAGACAGTTCGTAGGCGACGCGAAGTGGGCCCATCTGGATATCGCCGGTGTGGAAATGTTCGAGAAGCCCTCGGCTTTTACAGCAGAAGGCTCCAGCGGATTCGGAGTCAGGTTGTTGACTACTTATCTCATAAATCTGGCAGATTTGAGGTGAAAATGTACAACCCCCGAATAAATTCGGGGCTTTTCCAAATGCTCGAGACAGAGCCGCGACCGTGAGAGAGCGGTATGTGTATCTGTAGATTCAAATTAACCAATTAACAGAAAGCCGAAGACATGAAACGAAAAGTCAGCAAAGTGGATTCTGAAAGAATATGCAACGCGGTTAAGGAAATTCTATTGGCGGTCGGCGAGGATGTCGATCGTGAGGGGCTTAGGAAAACGCCGGAGCGTGTCGCAAGGATGTACGCTGAGCTTTTAGCCGGCGCTTACGAAGACCCTAAAGAGCATCTTCGCAGTGTCTTTACCGAAAACTATGACGAGATTGTTCTGCTGCGTGACATACCTTTTTACAGTATATGCGAGCACCATTTGCTGCCCTTTATCGGCTCAGCTCACGTTGCTTATTTACCCAAGGGCAAAATATTGGGCGTCAGCAAGCTTGCTCGTATCGTGGACTGTTTCGCCCGTCGTTTGCAGTCTCAGGAAAGGCTCACCTATCAGATAGCTGATTTTTTAATGGACAGCTTAAAGCCGCAGGGTGCCGCGGTGGTGCTGGAGGCGTCGCATAGCTGTATGACCATTCGTGGCATTAAAAAGCCCGGCTCGGCGATGGTGACATCGGCACTTCGCGGAATATTTAGAAGAGACCCGAAAAGCAGAAGTGAAATTCTGAGCCTAATGCATAAGTAGAAACAACCCCGCAGTAAGTTGCGGAGCTAAATATTATTTATGTTTAGCCCCCCAATTTATTGGGGGGTCCATGCGGGATTATTTATTGCATTTACCGCGGTAAATAAATAGTTTGTTATGCACACATTAGCCAGGCAAGTGCGATTTTCGATTAATCCATTCCTATCGCAGGACAGCATTGGCTGTAATTCATTTTCCTCTAAGCCGGCAGGCGAGGGACTATCAATATTTATCGAATTATCTGTGGAGCTGACAGGTGATGTTGAGCCGAGCACCGGATTTGTCGTCAACGTCAGCGACATTGATAGGCACATCCGCGAATCGGCTGTGCCGATTTTCGCCGAGCGAATAAGAGCAGATTTTCAACAGGCTAAACATATTGGGCTTTTTCAAATTGCGGAGCTTTTAAGGTCAGCCTGGAGCCGATTGGCTGATAAGTTCGGCAAGGCTCGACTGAGCAAGTTGAGCTTGAAGCTAAATCCTTTTAGAGAGGTGGCGATAGACCTGTCTGCCGACAGGCAAGATTCAAAGGATTTTGTGATGATTTACTTTAGCGAGAAGTTTGAATTTGCAGCTATGCACAAGCTGTGGAATGATAGTTTCACCGAGCAGCGAAATTTTGATGTGTTCGGCAAGTGTGCAAACCCTACCGGCCATGGACATAACTATGTAGTTGAGGTTACGATAAAAGCACCGGTAGGCCAAGGCGGCCTTTCGATAGGTAATTTCGAGAAGATAATTGATGATAAGCTTATAAAAATTGTGGATCACAAGAACTTGAATGCCGATGTCCCTGAGTTTGGTAAGACCAATCCCACCGTTGAAAATATCGCATCTTTCGCGTGGAATAAACTCATCGGGAGATTCGGGCATGCGACGCTGCACTGCATTACAGTCTGGGAAACAGATAGGACCTACTGCTCATACTACGGATAAATTGCCATCTCCAAAGAATCTGCTCTTTAAGCTGTAATCTTTATTATAAAACCAGATATGACTTATATGCAGCCCACCAATGTTACTTTGCGAAGAGTGAATTTATTGGTATAAGTATATAAAAGATAGTGTGTTAGTCCGCCATGGCGGATTGGAGCCGCTCATAGAATTCGCTAAAAACAGCAAATTTCTCTTACTGCTTTCTGAGTGAAGCATCCGGCTTTAGTCCCGATTGTGCGATTTTTTCCATTTTGGCAAGGCCGTCGAGGCACAAGCCCGACCACGTCTCCAAGGTATCCCGGACATCGTGTAATTCAGCAGGTGTCATAAAAGAAATCCGGCTAATCATCTGCTCTCGTTTGCTTACCCCAGAAGCATCCAGCCTCCAGTAGTGAACTATTCCGAGGTGCACACTTCCGACCTCATTAGAATCATCATTGAGCAAAGCAACAATTATATCCGTGTGGTTCGCTTCCACAGACACTTCCTCAGCTACCTCGCGCTCTACGGCGGTTATGTAGGTTTCATAAAAGTCGGCATTGAATAAAGGCAGACAATCGCCGGGATTTATATGGCCTCCTATGCCGATAGACCTGCGGGCGACAAGCCGCTTCTCGCCCGCTCGCTTTCCCCTAACATAGCTGAGGTACTTACCGTCATAAGCCATGATAACGTATGGAATAATCTGCTTATAGGCGGGATCCTTTTCGGCTTGCGGCCTCGACATAAAACGAGCAACACCCTGTAAAAATATCTTACGGAGATAACGATCCACGTCAAATGCCAGTCCGTGGAACATCCCTATCTGTTCGATGACTTTTCGCTCAACAACGAGTACCTGTTCATCTTGAGCCATACGGCTGCTCCTTTGTTAGTATTGCGACGATTATCCAGTGCGTTTGAAGGCTACCATAAAACTTGCCGACGTATCGCTTCATTGAAAATATTACAGGCTGATCCTCCGGCTGCCCCCGGCAGCCGATTTATAGAAACATTACTAAAAAGTTTAGCCGGCTTTATTATGGTTGGTATTGCGGCAAAGGCAAGATAAAATCCCGTTAAGGCTGGAAAAGGGCTGAAATTCGTCCTTCATAATCACGCTATAAAGAACGGGCATATTCGTTGACGTTGTCGGTTTTGGCTGTTTTAATATGCAAACTATGAATTGTAAACCAGATGAATCACGAGCCGCGATTGGCGAGCCGCAAGCAAAGGGATTCGAGAGCATTTCCATCATAGGCGATGGCGGAATGGGCAGCGTTTTGGCTATGCTGCTCTGCGAAAAGCAACGAGCAACAAAGCACGAAATCAAGATGTGGGGTTATGACCGCCGGCAGTTGGCTGAGATTGCACAGAGCCGAGAAAATAAAAAATTTCTGCCAGGCTACAAGCTACCCGATGCTCTTATATTCGAACCTGAGGACGCGCGCATAATGGCCGGCGCCGACTTAATCATTTCTGCTGTGCCGTGTCAATTTATGCGTCGGATTTGGAGCAGGCTGAAGGACTACGTTCCCAGCGCTGTTGCTATTATCTCGGTCGCCAAGGGTATCGAGAATGATACGCTTTTGCGTCCGACTCAGATAATAGACGATGTTCTGCTTGAAAAACGAGCGACGAGATATGCTGTGCTCAGTGGGCCGACCATTGCGGATGAGCTGGCCAGAAGGCTTCCAGCGACCGCCTGCGCGGCAGCAGCAGATGAGGAATTGGCCAAACGCATTCAATACACATTCAACTGTCCCTGGCTGCGCGTTTATACCAATACTGATATCGTCGGCGTTGAATTAGCTGCTGCCTGCAAAAATATCATCGCTATAGCAGCGGGGATTATAGACGGCGTAGGGGCCGGCGATAACGCAAAGGCTGCTCTTCTGACCAGGGGACTTGCTGAAATTTCTCGGTTAGGCGTTGCGATGGGAGCCAGGTCTGCGACCTTCGCCGGATTAGCCGGCCTCGGCGACCTGGTGACGACCTGCATTTCACCAAAGGGCAGAAACCGCTCGCTCGGCGAAAGGATTGGCAAAGGTCAAACTCTCCAGCAGGCGCAAAGTGCGACCGAATCGGTCGTTGAAGGCGTCGCCACGTGCAAATCGGTCGTTGCTTTGGCTGCTAAATACGATGTTGAGATGCCGATTACACAAGCAGTCTATGAAGTTCTGTTTGAGGATAAGCCCGTCCGCAAGGCAATCGACGAGCTAATGAAACGTCGGCTCAAGGCTGAATAAAGACCTGAATGAATCTACAAATACGAGCATAAGACAAGCTCATAACAGCCTATAAACTTCTTTTTTCCTGCCTATCTTAAAAAAAGCCTCTACGGTTTACTTTCGCTTTGCTTAGAGGCTCTAATGCTCTGTTGAGAACCTCTGCAAAAGTCATTGCGAGGCCCGTAGGGCCGTGGCAATCTCCTGCCTGGTGGGCGAAAAAAGCCATCGTTTCATTTGAGATTGTGGCGCAAGCCATCCCAGCGGCTTCGCTTCGCTCGCAATGACGAACCCAGGCCTAATGTCTTCAACAGAGCAAGGCTCTAACAAAATAAATATTACGATTTGATGTTTGTTACTCCCGCGCAGGGTTGTCACCCCCGCGCAGGCGGGGGCGGGAGTCCGGAAAAAACACAAAAGAATGGATTCCCGCTTCCGCGGGAATGACAGTTACATAGCATATACCATTTTGTTAGACACTTGCTCCGTTGAAAACGCCATAACTGTCATTTCGAGCCCGCCGAAGGTGGGTCGAGGAATCTGATAAAATAGCTTTTTAGTTGACCCCTCGGCTTCGCTCGGGGTGACGATAAAAAGGTTTTATTATAGGCTTGCTCTGTTAAAAAGAGTTCAGAATGTCATTCCGAGCGAGCCGAAAGGCGAGTCGAGAAATCTGTTTTTTAGTAGATTTCTCCACTTCGCCCCCGTGCTTTCTGCTTGCCCCTGCGTCTTACGACGCAAGGCGGGGCAGCGGGCGAAAGTATAAATGGGGGCTTCGGTCGAAATGACGGTGAGGCTTTTAAACAGAGCATGGTAATTGGTGATTGGTAATTGGTAATTGTGCTCCGTTGAAAAGAGTTCAGAATGTCATTTCGAGCGAGCCGAGAAGCGAGTCGAGAAATCTGTTTTTTGAATAGATTTCTCCACTTCGCCCCCGTGCTTTCTGCTTGCCCCTGCGTCTTACGACGCAAGGCGGGGCAGCGGGCGAAAGTATAAATGGGGGCTTCGGTCGA
>Ga0307422_1000759_pt1 | contig 17350 bp, 20 predicted proteins | sample SalMarWE160290MG_FD_202153 | JGI IMG/M metagenome (GOLD analysis project Ga0307422, IMG submission 202153) | Salt marsh sediment microbial communities from the Plum Island Ecosystem LTER, Massachusetts, United States - WE1602-90 | ecosystem: Environmental > Aquatic > Marine > Intertidal zone >...
TTATTCTTTCCTTATTGTATCAACTATCCTGCTTCTCATGATGCATGTTTATGCCCTCCCCCTGATTATTGCCATCTACATCCTGTCGAATATGGTGCTTTACCTTTTCAGGGTGGAATTATCATAGATGTTTTGCCGTTGACCCGCAAGGGAATATAATAAAGAATCCATCATCAAAGAAGATGGGGTTCTATTTAACCCATAGGATTATGAAAACCAATACGTTAATTTATAAACCTTTTCGTCAGAAGTCGGTATCCGGTTCTGTCAGATTTAGTTCTTTGAGCCAGATATTCCGGTAGAGAACTTCATGACCTTCTGCCTGGAGTTTTATCCCTCCCGGTGTATTGGTAATTCCTTTGCCGCCGTCATTTCCGCCGTCCAGTCCGGAATTCGGACCGCCCCATACCTGGCTTATGGATTGGTTTCTGTGGATCTTTATGCCGTTCAGGTATATGGTAACCAGGGGATTTTCCACCCTTTTGCCCTCCTTAAAACGGGCAGCCCTGAACTGAATATCGTAGGCATTCCATTTGCCGGTGCCGTTATAGGCGGAATAGGGGGCAGCTGCATCATTGATCACAGCCGCCATACCATGGCTTGTGGAATCACCGTCCAGGATCTGTATCTCATACCGGTTCTGCAGGTACACGCCGCTGTTGCCACCTGCATGAGGAACCAGGAATTCCACATGCAGCCGGAAGTCCCGGAATTTATCTTTGGTAACAATATCGGCAGCACCGTATTTGCCCCCGGCTGCAGCCGGGTCATTGCTGTTCACAACAGTACCCTCATCTACCGGATCCTCAACGATTTTCCATCGAATGGGCATTTCAGCCGAAAAACGGGGACCTTCCCAATACTCCCAATGGGTATGGAGCATGCCGGCTGATCCGTTAAAATAGACTTTTGCATCTTCAGGAGCCTTTGCCCCTACCCCAACCTGTGCTGATAACAGCCCGGAAAACAACAATCCGGCACCCCAAAGCACTACCGGCAACAACTTTTCTGCTACATTCTTCATATCGGTTACTTTAATTGTCCTGAATTACTTACAAAGGCTATGTGTTTGCTGTCGGGTGACCAGGAAGGCACATTGATGGTCCCCTGTCCGCCATAGAGATAGGCAATTGCTTTCGGAGCACCTCCCGAAGCCGGCATCAGGCGCAACATAACCCTTTTGTAGGAAGGATGGTCGTTTACCGGAATAGTCGGGGGAAAAGATATAAAAGCGATCCATTTCCCATCAGGAGACAGATGCGGAAACCAATCGTTGTATGCATCAAACGTAATTTGTTCTTTGTCGCTGCCATCGGGTTTCATTCTCCATATCTGCATGGTTCCGGAATGGCTTCCGTTGTAATAGATCCATTTTCCGTCGGGAGAATATTCGCACCCATCCACATGTTCTCCTTCCGCACAGTTTGTCAGGACCACCTCTTTGCCTCCCTCAATCGGTTTTTTATAAATGTTGTACACCGGTATGCCATCGCGTTGGGCCACATAAACCACCTCTTTGTTATTGGGATTCCAGCCGTGCCAGTAGGAAGGGGTTTCTTCGGTGACCTGCTGCGGGGTTCCTCCTTCCAGGGGTAACACATACACGGTTGACCCGCCCCCGGGCAATCCTTCCCGGTGATGACTTATGGCCAGCAGTTTCCCGTCAAATGAAATGCCGTGGTCGTTGTTGTTCCTGTCGGCAAACCCGGTATTCAGTTTTACTGGTTCTCCGCCTTCAACCGGGATGGTATAGAGGGAACCATCCATATTAAACAACAATTTTTTCCCATCCGGCATCCAGTTGGGCGCTTCAAAACGATCTTTTTTTTCAAAGACCACTTTCCGTTTTCCGTCAAACACATTCATGGTTTCCAGCCTGCATCCGAGCCAGCCTTCCCTGTCCGGGTTGTAATCGCCGGCTACCGGCCGGTCAATCCGGACATTCCAGATTTTTGCCTCTTCCAATACATCCTCATTGTGGGAGCAAACAAATAATCCGGCCAGCACCTCACCAGCCAGGGTTTCCATTCTGTGGGATCCAATCAACTGAAGCGGTTCTCCCGGATGGGCTCCCCGCATGATCAGCTCCTTCCCTCTCCTTTCAAGCTGTAGGATCTGACTCCATGGCTTGGGGGCAAATATTTCATCTTCAGGATCTCTCATAAAAGCTCCTTTCAGTTCACGCCACTGGAGGACCGTTAGTCCGTCGCCATGTAAAACCGCAGAACAGTGCGCTGCATTTTCTTCTTCGGAAGCCCTGACCATCCATCCGGTTTTCCGGTGCGGATCCGTACCTTCCCCGGAAAAGCCAAAATCAGCTGTCAGAATAAAATCACCCTTTATCCTGGTATAAAGATACTGAAACTCATCCCGCTCAAACCATATATTGTAGCCTGCTCCTTTCAAAGAATAGACCTGGTTTTCTGCATTGTATTGAGCAGAACCTTTCAGCGCAGGATTCCCTATATCCCTGTTATATGGGAAAATTCCTGTATTCCCTGTTTGAGCAAAACCTGTGAGTGCCATAAAAACAAAGGGTAAAAAAACGATCTTCCTCATTTGTCTGGTTTTAAAATTTAAAGGTAAGAAATCCTTTTAAATAAACCGACAGGCTAACCGGGCATTTGATCCGGATTTCCTTTAAATGGTTCATTTTGAGTCTCTATTCTGCGGATTCAAACAATCCCTCGACCGTCAGGTATCTTTCCCCGGTATCATAGGCAAACGTTAAGATTCGGGCTCCCCGGGGAATTTCTTTTATTTTTTTTGCTATTGCGGCGAACGAGGCACCTGAAGAGATTCCCACAAAAAGCCCCTCAAGCCTGGCTGCTTCACGGGTATAATGATACGCTTCTTCTTTCGTGACCGATAGGGTACCGTCGAGCAACTCCGTGTGCAGATTTTCCGGGATAAAACCGGCTCCGATACCCTGCAGGGGATGAGGTCCCGGCTGGCCTCCGGCAATTACCTGGCTTGCTTCCGGTTCCACAGCATATACTTTTAAAGCCGGAAATTTCTGTTTTAAAACTTCAGCCACTCCGGTAATATGGCCTCCGGTACCCACTCCGGTAATCAGATAGTCTATGCCCTCCGGGAAATCATGGATAATCTCCCGGGCTGTATTTTTCCGGTGCGCATCCACATTTGCCGGATTATCGAACTGGGAGGGAATCCATGCTCCCGGGATATCAGCTGCCAGTTGGCCGGCTTTCTCAATAGCACCCTTCATGCCTTTTTCCCTGGGGGTAAGCTCCAGTTCAGCTCCCAATGCTCTTAAGATCTGCCTGCGTTCCAGACTCATCGATTCAGGCATCGTCAAAATAAGCTTATACCCCTTCACAGCAGCTACCAAAGCCAGTCCGATTCCTGTATTTCCTGAAGTGGGCTCAATAATAACGGATCCGGTTTTTATCAACCCTTGTGATTCAGCTTCTTCAATCATCGACAAGGCAATCCGGTCCTTGATACTTCCTCCGGGATTTGTTTTTTCCATCTTTACGTATACTTCATAATTCGCGGGATACAGTTTGTTTACTCTCACATGAGGAGTGTTCCCAATCGTCTCCAGAATCGTGTTCACTTTCATACTATTAAAATTATTAATTTTTAAAGGTATTCCCGTCCCGATAAATATCGGGATCGGGAGAACTCGCATCCCGATAGCTATCGGGATTAATCATCATCTTGGGCGTGAATATTTTACATGCTCGTTTCATAATTTATGCCGTTTTGGGTTCACAAAGGAACCTGTGTCTGTATTACAAACAAAAAAAAGCTTTTTTTTACAAAATTAGTTTTTTAACCAAAAAAAAATACTATATTTGTAGTGCAATATGGTTCTACATATTGTGTGTTTGGGGGTTAACATTTTTAAAGGGAAACTGTTGAGTTTCCCTTTCTTCTTTTGTAGCAACTCCTGTTTTTTATTTTCAGGCTCTTTTATTCTGCTTGTGAAAGCATTTTTTTGCGTTTTCAATTGCGTGCAAAAAAAAAGCCTCAGGTATTTCTGAGGCGTGAACCGGGTGGTAGATGGGATTTGAACCCACGACCCCTGGAACCACAATCCAGTGCTCTAACCAACTGAGCTACAACCACCGTTTTTTATTTGCGGTTGCAAATATACTATTTTATTTAAATTTGAAAGGATTAATCAACCGCATTTTTTATTAAAACGTCATGCAACTATTTGCAATTTTGCTTGTCAGTAAAAGTGAAATCAGAAAATTTGGGGCAAAAAAAGTATTTACACCGGGATATCATTGAGGCCAGCAAAAAAGGCAGCAACAAAGCCAGGTATCAACTTTACCAGTTATACTCCCGGGCTATGTTTAATATTTGCTACCGGATGATGCACAACCGTGAGGAAGCGGAAGATATGCTCCAGGAAGCATTTACACAGGCATTCCGGAAACTGGATACCTACAGGTATGAATCCGGTTTCGGTTCCTGGATCAAACGGATTGTTGTAAACACCTGTTTGAACACTATAAACAAAAGAAAACCGGAACTGGTGTATTGTGATATGGTTGATCAGAATAATATTGAAGAGGATGAGGAGGACAAAGAAATGGAATTTACAAAACAACGGGTTCTGAATGCCATGGAACATTTACCGGACGGGGCAAGAATGGTCTTTTCACTCTACCTGCTTGAAGGATATGACCATGGAGAAATAGCACAGATCATGGGAATCACTGAGTCAACATCCAAAACCCAGTTTATGCGTGCCAAAAGAAGGATTGTTGAATTCTTAAACTCAAAAAAATCCCTGTCATGAAGAATACCGATCGTCTGGAAAATTTTGTAAAGGCAAACCGTCAGGAATTTGATACCCTGGAGCCTTCACCCAACATCTGGAAAAAAATCCGGGAGAACAGCAATCCGAAGGGTTATAAAATAAACAGATATCTTCTACGAATTGCAGCGGTGATTGCTGTGGTGGCCATTTCCACCGTACTTATTCCCCACACCATCCTGAAAGAAACAAAATACAGCCAGATTAACGACCCGGAAGGATCCGAATTACGCGATACTGAAAGATACTATGCACAGAGAATTAACGGGAAGCTGAAACAGATCAGAAAATGCTATTCAACAATCCCGGGAATAAAAGAAGAAGTGGAAACTGACCTCCTGGAACTTGAAGTTATGTATCAAAAACTGAAAGACGATCTGCAGGATAATATTTCAAACAAATCGGTAATTGAAGCGATGATCGAAAACAACAGAAACAGGCTTGAACTGGTTGAATCCGTTCTGAAACAAATAAAGGGTTAAAATGAAGAAAATTATATTGCTTGCTTATATGACAGGAATACTGCAGGGAACCGCTCTTTCGCAATATAACGAGTCCAGGGAATTTACTGAACGGTTTAAGGTGCTTCCGGAAACCCGCATAGAAATAACCAATAAATATGGCAACCTTCTGATACATACCTGGGATAAAGATTCAGCAGTATTCAGAATCGTTGTTCAGGTAACAGAGAAAACACAATCCAGGCTGGAAAAAACCATGGATGGCATTGACTTCGATTTTACAGAAAGTGCCTACTTTCTGATCGTGCGAACCCTGATGAATCAATCAAGAAGCTTACTGGAAAAAGAATTGTTAAAATTAAAGGAATCGTTGCTGCATGAGGACGGAAATGTTGAAATTGATTATACAGTATGGCTTCCTGAGACCTGTAACCTGATACTGGATAATAAGTTTGGAAATATTTTTATGAGCAATTTTTCAGGAAACTGTGAAATAAACCTGTCCAACGGCAACCTGAAAGCACACGATTTTTCAGGCAAAACAACCATCAATCTGAACTTTGCCGACGCCACAATCAACCGGTTAAAGGATGGCCGCCTGGTAACCAATTACAGTGAAGTGGAAATCGAATCTTCCTCCCGGTTACGGATTGACAGCAAACAGAGTACATTTGAACTGGTAAACGCTTCTCAACTGGATATCCGTTCCCGCCGTGATAAATTCAGGATCCGGCAGACCAGACTGATCGATGCGGAGGGGAGCTTTTCCAATTTCAGGATCATGGAACTTCTTGAAAGGATGAACATCCGAAGCAACTATGGCGACATCGATATCAAAAAAACCGACCCGGAGTTTAGCCTGATCTTCATACAAGCAGAAAACACCGACATAAACCTCTATTTTGAACCGGAGTCAATCTTTGGATTTGAACTTACTCGAACCAAAACAGAAACAGACTTTTGCCGCGAAATAGAAATTACGGAAGAAACAATCCTTGATGAGAAAACTCAGAAAACCAAACTATCAGGGAAATACGGCTCCGGCCAACCGGAATCAGCTAAACTCTTTATGAACCTTACAGCTGGAAGTATGAATATTTTTTCTAACTGAAAAAATTCCAACTTAAAATACAAAGCCATGAAAACAAGTAAACTGACCTTTCTTCTTTTTTCTGTATTAATCCCCTTGATTTTCCATAGCTGTACAGATGGATTTATTATCCGGGGAAATGGTCTTGAAGATAGTGAAGTAAGGCACACTTCTTCTTTCACCCAGGTTAAATCATGCGGTGCTTTTGATGTACATATAACCAACAGCGACACCTATGAGGTTATAGTGAGTGCTGAAACCAATATTCTTTCCTACATCGAGACCGAAGTATCCGGCAATACCCTGAAAATCTACATCCAGGGATGTCACATCACCCGGAATACCCTTCCTATGGAAGTTTTTATCTCCACCCCGGTGCTTGAGGGGGTGAGACAAAGTGGTTCCGGATCCGTTACAACCGGGTTTTTTACCTCCCCGGAATTTGCTGTCAGCATATCCGGTTCAGGGAGCATAGAAACCGCCGTGGACTGCCATCAGTTTAGGACAACCATCTCAGGATCCGGAGATTTACATGTTGCAGGCATTGCAGATTATGCTAACATCACAATAAGTGGTTCAGGCAGAGTCGATGCCTATGACCTGCTGATGCAAAACTGTGATGCCCTGATTTCCGGATCAGGAGATCTCTTTGTTCATGTTGAGAACTCCCTGGATTCCAATATTTCAGGCAGCGGCAGTGTTTTCTACATGGGAGATCCGGAAATCAATCAGCATATTTCAGGTTCAGGAAAAATAATCAATGAGAACTAAGGCCTTTGCTATGAAACAAATCATTTTACTGCTTTTTATTCTCTCTCAATTCGTTTTGTATACCAATGCACAGCAATTCAGCCAGGCTGTAGGAATCAGAGGAGGTGTAACATCTGGGTTGGAATATCGCTTTTACACCAGTGACCTGAACTCCTACAAGATTCTTTTAAGTACCCGCGACAGGGGGGCACAGGTTTCCGTTTTTAAAGAATTTCACCGCTATGAGATTGCCGATTTCTCAGAACAGCTTATTTTTATTTTCGGAGTTGGCCTGCATGCCGGTTTTGAACGATGGCATAAGAGGCATTGCAATGTACCCTATACATGGTATGAACCCAGGATGTCCTTTCTTACCGGCCTTGACGGACTGGCAGCGTTGGAATACGTCTTTGCAGAGTTACCTGTGGCTGCTGGAATTGAAGTCAAGCCCTATTTTGATGTCTGGGGTCGAGAGGGTCTCAGAATCCGGCTTTTTGATTTTGCCTTAACCGTAAAATACCTTTTCTGAAAAATAAAACAAGTCCTGTCCTGGAACTGATCAAAAAGTAACGTAATCAGCATTCTTTAGAAATTCCAGGCTCAGCCTGCAGCTTTCGAGAGGTTCAAAGTTATATTCTTCCACTTCCACCACACCGTATTCTGCGCCGGCTTTTTCCCGGGCTGCGAAGATCGCTTCAAAATCGATTTTTCCGCTGGCACCTAGTTCTTCTTTATCTTTGATGTGCCAGTTTTCAAACCGTCCGGGGTATGCCTCAAAATAATCCAATGGATCCTTCCCACCTTCGATAATCCAATACAGGTCGAGCTGGAACATTACCTTTTCAGGATCGGTTAATTCCAGCATCCAGTCGTAAACCGGTTTACCATCCAGTTCGGTTGTAAATTCCTGATTGTGGTTGTGATAACCAAACCGGATTCCTTGTTCATTGCACTTTTCGCCTATGGTATTAAAATACGCACAATACTTTTTCAACCCATCGAGGCTTTCATACCCGGTATTTCCCATCCATGGCTGAACGATCCATTTAACCCCAGCCACGGCATGGGCGGAAATACAGGTATCCCACCAGGCCATGGTTTCATCCCAGGTTGTTTCATCCGGAACATCCATCCCGGTATGGGAACCCAGAAACTGCAATCCGTTGGTTTCACACAATTCCTTAAATTCCAGTGGATCCATGCCATAAAACTGCCCGTCGCTATATCCTGCCGCTTCCACAAATTTATACCCCATCTCTCCAACAGCGGCAACCGTAGCAACAGGATCCTCACTCATATCAGCACGAACCGAGTAAAGCTGCAGACCAATAAATTTTTCCACAGGAGCTTTTTCACAGGAAAACAACCCCTGCAGGACCAGGGTTACCATTCCAGTAAATACCAATACAGACCAATTTTTTCTTTTCATACGTTCGGTTTTTTTAAATCATGTAAAAACAGATAAATTAAAAAATTTCAGACAATTAGGCAATTATTTCTAATTTTATAACAAATATACAATCCATCCATTTAAAATGAACGTCTTTTAAGAAAAAAACAGCCTATCGGTCAATCCAAATGAATTCAACAGAGATACTCATTAAAATACGCAAAATAGTCAGGGCCATCAACCTGGAGTCAAAAAAGATCCAAAAAGAATATGGGGTCAGTATTCCTCAGGTTTTATGCCTCAATTATTTACAGGAATCCGGGAATTATCAGGCTACTCAGTCCGAGATCAAAAAATTTCTGAATCTGAATGCAAGCACAACCAGCGGCATAATCAACCGACTGGAAAACAAGGGATTAATAGCAAGATTGCCCAGGTCAGGCGATAAACGCAAAGTAAACATTGCCCTTACATCGCAGGGGGACAAAGTATTAAACAGGATGCCCTTCCTGCTGCATGATCAGTTATCCCGCAAACTTCAACATCTTCATCCTGAAAAGATAAAAAATATTGAAGAGAGCCTGGATAAACTAATTGAAATTCTTGAAATCAACCATATTGAAGCTTCACCGCTACTGGCCACCGAAGAAGACCTGAACGAACAACATCCTGAAAAAACAAATCATACCTCTTCGCAATGGTAAGGAATTCTGAAATCCAATTCTGCATTTGATCACATCCCCCCTTCAGGAATCCACAGAATCGGTGTTAACTAAGCATTATCATTCTGCCCGGCCCTGCATTGGTTTTTGGGAAATCCATAATTTTCAGTAAATTTGTTCGTATAGAAACTATATTATGGAAATCTTTAATGAATCGCAGCAAAAAATTGCTGAAAAAATAAAAGTCGGGTCCAACATTTCCAACTGGAAAGACTGGAAATGGCAATTAAAACACTCGATCCGTACACTGGAAAAATTCGAACTGCTAACAGGGATAAAATTCAATGATAAGGAAAGGAAGCAACTGGAAAAAACATTTTCCCGTTTTCCTCTCTCCATTACACCCTATTATTTATCGTTGATTGACACGGATCATTATGCCAATGATCCTGTTTTCAAACAGTCATTTGGCAGTATAAATGAATTAACGGTCTTAAAATCAGAAATGGAAGATCCTCTTTCTGAGGACCGTGACAGCCCGGTTGAAGGGATCACCCACCGTTATCCTGACAGGGTTTTGTTTCACGTCAGCAATATTTGTTCGATGTATTGCAGGCACTGCACACGGAAAAGAAAAGTGGGGGATGTGGATTACGTTCCATCCAGGGAGCAATTAACAAAAGGAATAGAATATATCAAAAAAACTCCTCGTGTAAGGGATGTACTGCTTTCGGGTGGCGATCCGTTCATGTTATCCGACAGTTACCTTGACTGGCTGCTTTCAGAAATAACAGCCATACCCCATGTGGAAGTGGTTCGTATAGGAACCAGAATGCCGGTCGTTTTACCATACCGCATTACCGACAACCTGATTAATACGCTGAAAAAATACCAGCCTCTATGGATCAACACCCACTTTAACCATCCGCGGGAGATCACCTCATCGTCAAAGGAGGCCGTCAGAAAACTTGCCGATGCAGGATTCCCTCTGGGGAATCAATCGGTATTGCTTGCGGAGGTAAATGACTGCCCGCGGATCATGAAAACGCTGGTCCATAAACTGGTACAAAACAGGATCCGCCCCTATTATTTATACCAGTGTGACCTCTCGGAAGGACTTTCCCATTTCAGAACACCCGTAGGGAAAGGAATAGAAATTATGGAAAGCCTCATCGGGCACACTTCCGGATTTGCCGTTCCTACCTATGTGATCGATGCCCCCGGAGGAGGTGGAAAAATCCCTGTAATGCCCAACTATATTATATCCTGGTCAACCAACAAAGTGGTCCTGAGAAATTACGAAGGAATTATTACTACCTATAAGGAACCGGAAAGTTATGTATCAAAATTCTGTGACCGGAACTGTGAAAAGTGCAACCTCGACCTGAACCTGGAGGAAGCCGATGAACAAAAAGCGATTGGCATTGAGAAACTGCTCTCTGATTATGATTCAACAATTTCACTTGTTCCCAATAACAATGAAAGGTATAAAAGAAGAAATGGAAATTCATGATACGATTGAAAAACTGGGAAATCAACTTATACAACATGGAAAACTCAACAACCGGATATACCTGATTAAATTTTCATGGGAAGATTTTCCGGAATCTCTCTCTGCGTTGGAAAAACTGGCTGAAAAAAACAGGTATACCAAAATCTTTGCAAAGGTTCCTGCCAGTGCCGTTGTTCCGTTTCTTCAAAACGATTATTCCATTGAAGCCTATATTCCCCGATACTACAGTGGACAGGAAGATTGTTTGTTGGTATCAAGGTTTTTCGATAAAACCAGGGAATTAAAACCTGTGGATGAACTTTCAGCTTTTTATGAACTGGCAACCAGTGTCCGGAAAAGCCGCAAACTTAAATACAAACATCCCTTAAAATATCTGATCCGGATACTCAATAATAAAGATGCAGATCAGATTACCGGTATATATAAACAGGTTTTTCAAACGTATCCGTTTCCGATATTCGACAAAGAATACATTCTGAAAAATATGGATGATCATTCCGTTGTATACTTCGGAATTTTCGACAACCAGAAGCTGGTTGGTATTTCATCTGCGGAACTGGACCTTACAAATCAAAATGCGGAAATGACAGATTTTGCCACCCTTCCGGAATACCGGGGGCAGAATATAGCGTTCAAATTACTGATCACAATGGAAAACGAAATGAAGATAATAAACATAAAAACACTCTATACCATTGCACGGTTAAAAGCCCCGGGAATGAACAAAACCTTCCTGAAAGCAGGCTATAAGTTTTCAGGCACCCTGATCAACAATACCAACATTTCCGGAGAAATAGAAAGTATGAACGTTTATTATAAACACCTGTTATGACACGAGGAAATATGCATCTTGGAAGATTATGCCCTTATGCGGATACATGTCCGGTTTATAATGGAGAAGTGGAGGGCCTTAAAAAACCAGGGTACCTGATAAAGAATGTTTTTTGCAACCGGGGCATGAAAGGCTGGAAAAACTGCAAACGATTTAATCTGTTGGAGGAAAACAAAAAAGTGACAAAAACAACAACACCCTATGATGCAGAATAACCCTATCGATCCGGAAGTCAGCAAAACGGAAAATAATACCGAAAAAGAAATAATACATTTCCTGTATGCCAATGGTCCGGCCTATTACGGAGATATTTTAAGAGCCTTGAAACTGTCGTATAAAAAAGGTCAGGAACATTTAACAAGCCTTCAATCCAAAGGCTTGATCAGACAAACAAAAAAACCATTAAAATAGAGGTTCATCAATAAGTATCGATATGCATTGGCTGGATATCCTTATTTTTACCCTCTATTTCGTTTTTATGCTTTCGGTTGGTATTTATTTTTTCCGAAGGAATAAAAACATGGATGATTATTATGTTGGAGGCCGGAAGATGGGGGCCTGGCATATTGGTCTGTCTGTGGTGGCAACCGATGTAGGCGGGGGTTTTTCCATCGGCCTTGGAGGACTCGGATTTGTTATGGGCATTTCAGGCAGCTGGCTTCTTTTTACAGGCCTTTTAGGAGCCTGGTTAAGTGCTGTATTCTTAATTCCCAAGGTATCCAACCTTTCCAGAAAACACAACCTGCTCTCCTTTCCGCAATTTCTGAAAAACAGTTTTAACCCCAGGGTGGCATTCATTGCCGGTATTATTTCTGCAATAGGCTACCTGGGATTTACCAGTTCACAGATCCTTGCCGGGGCCAAACTGGCATCGGCATCCTTTCCGGCATTATCCCTGAACCAGGCTCTCATTATCATGGGAGTTATTGCTGTGGTTTATACCGTCATTGGAGGACTGAAAGCCGTTATCTATACCGACACGATCCAGTGGTCATTGCTTCTCTTTGGCCTTGTTTTCATTGCGCTCCCTTTCAGTTATTTTTCCATCGGGGGAATTTCTGAAATCAAAGAAACCTTACCTTCCGAATTTTTGAAATTCTCCAATGTAACCTGGCAACAGGTTGTGAACTGGTTTGCTACGATTTTGCCAATCTGGTTTATCGGCATGACGTTATACCAGCGTATTTATGCTGCCGGAACGATAAAAACAGCGCGCAAAGCCTGGTTTATTGCCGGAATATTTGAATATCCGGTTATGGCATTTACCGGAGCTCTGTTGGGAATGTTTGCTAAAGTAGCGTTTGACCAGGGAATCATTCCCCTCAGTGAATTTAACGATGGAACCACTATTGATCCGGAACTTGGGCTGCCCCTCCTGCTGAAAACCATTCTTCCGGTTGGCCTGACCGGGATCATCCTTTCGGCTTATTTTTCAGCAATTATGTCAACAGCAGATAGTTGCCTGATGGCAGCTTCAGGAAATATCGTTACCGATATACTGAAAATAAAAACATCGAAAAAAGTGTTGCGCCTCTCACAAATGGCTACTTTCCTTTTGGGGGCGTTTGCGCTGATTTTATCGTTGTGGGCCCCCAGTGTCCTTGATCTCATGTTGTATTCCTACGCTTTTATGGTTTCGGGATTATTCATTCCGGTACTGGCAGCCCTCTTTCATAAAAATCCCAGCAGTACCGGCGCCTTCTGGGCCATGATCCTTGGAGGCTCAACCACCTTAGGACTAACCGTTTCACAATTTGAATTGCCCTTGCATCTAGATCCCAATATTTTTGGAATTTCCATTTCCCTGATCACCTACCTTTTTCTGTCAAAAGTACTCCATAAATAACCGCAGATTTTATTTTTCCGTAGTTCAGGAATCCTTACTTTTGCATCTTCTGTTTTTATTTCAATGGTATCAGGATAAGGAAACCGCATCGCGATCTGCCATTGTCCCCTGATGAACACCGGACAACGGCTCTTATCCATGATGAACAGACTGAACAAGTGCATGAACAGACAATTTTAATCAGATGAAAAACAAAGGCTTCTTGGGATACGGATCGGCACTGGGGGCTGCTTTTTTCTGGAGTTTTTCATTTATATGGTTTAAGATCGCTTACCGGTCATACCAACCCATCACAGTGGTATTGTTCAGGTTGGCCATTTCTGCTGTTCTTATTCTAACCCTGGCTGCCTACCTGAAAAAGCTGCAAAAGATCAACCGCCAGGATATAAAGCTGATGTTTCTGATGTCGTTTTTTGAACCTTTTATATATTTCCTGGGCGAAAGTTACGGGCTCAAATATATTTCATCGACAGCAGCAGCGGTCATTGTTGCAACCATTCCTCTGCTCACGCCTATAGCCGCCTGGTATTTTCATAAGGAAAAGATCAGTTGGATGAACCTTGCGGGTATGTTGCTCTCCTTTGTCGGTGTAGCCATGGTGGTTTTAAACGGATCGTTCCGTTTCGATGCCTCACCTCTGGGGGTAGGCCTGGAATTTTGTGCTGTCCTTGCGGCTATAGGCTACGCCATTGTATTGAAAAATCTGGCCCCCCGCTACAATACATACACCATCATCGCGTGGCAGAATATTTTTGGAATTCTTCTTTTTCTGCCCCTCTGGCTGGTACTCGATTTCAAAAGTTTTATTCATACCCCTTATGATCCGACAGCTTTCCGGGCCATAATCCTTCTTGCGATCTTTTCATCCACCCTTGCTTTTGTTTTTTTTACCGATAGCATCCGCAAACTGGGAGTTAACCGTTCCAATACCTTCGTTAACCTGATCCCGGTTTTTGTCGCTGTTTTATCCTTCTTTATCCTGAAAGACCCACTCACCCTGCAACATATGGCTGGAATTGCAGTTGTGGTTACCGGGCTCTTCCTGGCACAGATCAAAAGAAAACGCCCCGGAAAACAAAAAAAAGCCGTTGAAATTCATGGGGTCTGAGTTGCGGGGTGCGGGGCTGACATCACAAAAAAAATGGGCCTTCCGGCAATCCCTTCACCGGAAAGAGAGTTTTTTATTATAGACAAACTCAAAAATAAAAACCTATATTTGGCGTTATGGATAATTATAAATGATTCATCAACCCATGGGCTTCAGGCAGTTTTTTTTTCTTTTCCTGATTGTTTTTCCGGTCGCTTCATATGCCCAGATCGGGGGAGAGCGTACCTATCAGTTCCTTGATCTGACTAATTCTGCACGTGTAGCCGCCTTAGGGGGAGTACAGGTATCCATCAACGATCATACAGACCTTAACCTCGCTTATTCCAATCCTTCCTCGCTGGATTCGGGCATGTCAGGTCATCTCCTTTTCAATTACATTGATTACTTTGCGGATATCCATTACGGTTATGCTTCCTATGCCAGAACCTTTGAAGGAATAGGGAATTTTGCTGCAGGCATGCATTACATCCACTACGGAACTTTCACGGGAACCACCGAAACAGGGGAATTGACCGGAAATGAATTTAAAGCCGCGGAGTATGCCCTCAACCTGATCTATTCAAATCATTACGGGCGCCTGAGATATGGAGCAATTCTCAAGCCTGTATATTCTGTTTTTGAAAGCTATGCTTCCTTTGGTCTGGCTACCGACCTTGGAATAAGCTACCTCAGCAAAAACGGATTGACAAATGCAGGGCTGGTGGTCAGGAATCTCGGGATACAGCTCTCCACCTATTACCAGGACGGTAACCGTGAGCGGTTACCTTTCGACCTTCAGGCAGGGTTGTCCGGCAAGCTGGCCCACGCCCCGGTAGCGATACATATTACAGCACATCATCTTAACCACTGGGACCTCGCAAATCCGGACCCGGATGAGGAAACAGCCGATGAAGTCATCATTTACGAACCACAGGAGAGTTTTGGAAAACAGATTATGCGGCATCTGGTGTTGGGAATTGAATTGCTTCCTTCAAAAAACTTCACGCTGAGAGCAGGCTACAACTATCAGCGCCGCCAGGAACTGATGCTCGGCGAAAGGACTTCAACGGTTGGGTTCTCCCTGGGTTTTGGAATTCACATAAACCGGTTCAGACTCGATTTTGCCACTTCCCGGTTCCACCTGGCAGGATCCTCGAACCTCATTTCGCTGGCTGTTAATCTGAATGATGTCTTCTGAAAAATCTACATTCTATTCTTGAAAAAAGAACTGTATCTTTGCTCAGACACTGAAAACAGATATCCTATGCCACAACATAAGATCACCATTGCTATTGATGGATTCTCGTCCTGTGGAAAAAGTACCCTGGCAAAATCACTGGCCCGGGAGCTGGGTTATGCCTATATCGACAGCGGTGCCATGTACCGAGTGGTTACCCTCGTGGCATTGAGAAACGGATGGATCCATAACCGGGTGCCGGATAAAAATAAAATCATTAACGGATTAAAGAATATCTACATCTCCTTCAAGTTCGTTCAGGAAACTGAAAAAAATACCACCTTCCTGAACAACAAAAATGTGGAAGAACAAATTCGTAGCCTGAATGTTTCCAATAATGTAAGCCCTGTGAGCGCCATTAAAGAAGTGCGCAGAGAAATGGTTCAGATTCAGCGGGAAATGGGTGCGAACGGAGGCATTGTTATGGATGGCCGTGATATTGGTACCGTGGTTTTTCCCAGAGCTGAATTAAAAATTTTTATGACGGCATCCCAAGAAATAAGAGCAAAAAGACGGTACGATGAACTTTTGGGTAAAGGCCAGAAAGTAACCATGGAAGAGGTGATAAAAAATATCAGCGAACGGGACTATATAGACCAGAACAGAAAAGAAAGCCCCCTGCGAAAAGCCGAAGATGCCATCGTTCTCGATAACAGCAACCTGACCATTGAGGGTCAGCTTGAATGGGCTTTACAAAAAGCAAAAGAAGTGATCCATACCTATGAAAATTGAAATAGAAAAAAGTTCAGGATTTTGCTTCGGGGTAGTGAACGCCATCCACATCGCCGAAGAATCACTCAAAAATGAAAAGGAACTCTTCTGCCTTGGAGATATCGTCCACAACGGACAGGAAATAAAAAGGCTGAAAAAACTCGGATTAAAGACGATCAGCCGGGAAGAGTTTTTCAGAAAAACAAACAGCACGGTTTTAATCCGTGCCCACGGAGAACCAACAGAAACCTACCAGTATGCAGCAAAAAACAACATAACCCTTATTGATGCTACCTGCCCGGTGGTGCTGCTTCTTCAGAAAAAAATAAAGAAAGCGTACGAAGAAAATAAACAGCAAAACGGGCAGATTGTGATCTTCGGGGAAAAAGGACACGCCGAAGTAATCGGCTTAAACGGACAAACCGGGTACCAGGCCATTATTATTCAGGATGAACCGGATCTCCGGGAAATTGATTTCTCCCGTCCGGTGACCCTTTTTTCTCAAACAACAAGGCAGGTTGATAAATTTAACCAACTGGCTCAGAAAATCCACAACAGAATGAACGGGAACACCCCCCTGAACATACATAATACCGTATGCAGTCAGGTTGCAAACCGGATTCCCAAACTTGAAAAATTCGCAAAAAAACACGACAGGATTGTATTTGTTGCCGGGAAAAAAAGCTCCAATGGAAAATCGCTGTATGCGGTTTGTAAAAAACACAATCCTGATTCTTACTTTATTTCAAAGCCTGAGGAACTAAATCCGGAATGGTTTACTAAAGTGAAGACAGTGGGCATAAGCGGCGCCACATCGACTCCCCAGTGGCTGATGAAAGAAGTAGCTGAATCGATACGCAAAATTGTTTTGAAGGATCAGGGATAAACCTCCCGCATAGTATGATACAAACCATGAAAATACTTCCCGCAAAGCAGGCTGGTTCACGGAAAAAACATCTCGCTTCAGCAGGAGGGG
>Ga0307422_1000761_pt1 | contig 17323 bp, 11 predicted proteins | sample SalMarWE160290MG_FD_202153 | JGI IMG/M metagenome (GOLD analysis project Ga0307422, IMG submission 202153) | Salt marsh sediment microbial communities from the Plum Island Ecosystem LTER, Massachusetts, United States - WE1602-90 | ecosystem: Environmental > Aquatic > Marine > Intertidal zone >...
GGCCGCCGCGCGACGGACGCCTCCGACGTGTACGCCCTGGGGGTGCTCCTGTTCGAGCTGCTGACCGGCCGCGTGCCGTGGGACGGGGAGACGGCCGACGAGATCCGCGTCGCCCGAGAGGCGAAGGCAGCCCCGCGCGCCACGGAGTTCCGCCGCGGCATCCCGCCCGAGATCGAAGCCATCTGCCGCAAGGCCATGGCGCCGGACGTCACTCGCCGCTTCCAGTCCGCGGCCATCATGGCCGACACGCTCCACGAGACCATCGAGGCCCTGGACGCCAAGCACGCCCAGGCCTCTGAGGCGGAGGGGGCCGGCGCAGGCGCGGCCGGCGCTCCCCTGGCGCCGATTGCCGCGGCCCCGCTGCCCGTCGCGCCCATGCTTCGCCGCGGCGATCCGATGGCCCGTACTTCCTACGCCCCCGACCACTACGCCACGGCGCCGGCTCAGGCCCCGTCCGAGGAGGAGGAAGAGGGAGAGGCCGAGGAGTACGCGGAGCCGGCCCACGGCCGCCACGCTGAGGGATCAGCCGCGGGCGGGTTCGGGTTGGATTCCGGCCGGCGCTCCACACGCCGCATCAACCCCGTGGAATACGAGTCCTACCAGGACGAAGACGACGAGCCGATCAGCGTCTGGGCCTGGGTGGCCGGGTTCCTGGCGCTGTTCCTGGTGACCCTCATCGGCCTGACCATCTTCCTGCTCTTGAACCGCAACTCGCCCTCGGTGTCGGTCGTGTACGCGCCGGACCTGGTTCATCTGAGCATCACCGAGGCCCAGGCCGAAGCCGACAGGCTGGAACTCAAGATCGTCCCCGCCTACAAGGCCAACGACACCAACGAAGAAGACAACACCATCGTCGAGCAGGATCCGGCCCCCGGCAGCGCCATGCACCGCGGCGACACCATCAACGTCACGGTGGTAGGGGGCGCTCCCCAGGGCACCGTGCCGAACATCGTCGGCCTCACGGAGGCGGACGCGCGGAACGCCTTGACCTCGGCCGGCCTTACGCCCGGCGACCGAAGCGACGCCTACGACGACTCGGTGCCGGAGGGCTCGGTGATCAGCTGCAACCCGTACCAGGGCGTGGCTCTGCCCAAGGGGTCCAAGGTTGACTACGTGGTATCGAAGGGCCCCGAGCCTACCCCGACGCCGGCACCTACGCCGACACCGACACCTACCCCGACGCCGGCTCCTACGCCGACACCTACGCCGACGCCCACTCCGGCCCCCACCGAGACGGCGACGCCCTAGCGCTCCGCACGAGCGTTGGTCAGGTCGTCGTGAGGCGGACTGTCGCCACGACCTGATCCCCGTCGGGGGTTGTTATGAGCACCCCAACGGCCCCGACGCCCGGGGCGGCACCCGATATGGTGACCTGCCAGTCGGCCGCACCCTGCACATCGGTCGTCAGCTCAGGCGAGATGATTGGCCCCAGCCCCTCCACGGTCACGGTGTAGACCACGGTCGCGCCGGCCAGCAGGCTGCCGTCTTCGGATGTGGCGCGGACGGAGAGCTTGAGCGTGGTCGTGGCACTGGCCGCGAACTTGGCCGGCGATGCCGCCAGATGGGCCGCGAGCTTGCCGTAGTCACGCTTGAGCTCCAGCTGGGACGTGGTCGAGTTGCCGGCCCTGTCGGTGGCCGTCAGGTCGATGGTGTTGGACCCCGCGACCAACGCGACAGTGATCGAGAAGTTCCCGTCCTCGCCGACGATCTTGTTGGCCAGCCCGCCGCCCGGCGCATTGCGGTTCCGGACGGTGACGGTCGAGCCGGCGTCCGTCCGTCCGGTGATCGCGACCGTGGTCGTGGAGTGGCGGCTGCCATCGGCCGGAGAGACCACCTCCAGGGGAGGGGCCTGGGTGTCGAGGGTATAGACGACTATCGGCGACGGTTGGCCCTCGCCGGCGGGCGAGATGATGGACGCGGCGAAGCTGTTGCGACCCTCGACCAGCGCCACGGCGCCGGTGGTGAACCGCGTCGTTGCCCCGATCTCCACTTCGGCCACCTGGCGGCGCGATCCGTCGCCGCCCATGGCGTAGACCCGGACCTTGTAGCCGGTCTTGCCCGCCACGGCTCCGGGGACGCTGCCCGAGATGGCCACGATTGACTGGTTGGTGAAGCCCCCGTTCTCCGGATCGCTCAGGATCGGCGTGTCGAGCGTGGCTCCAGAGGGAGCGGGGGTCGCTGGAGCTGCCGACGAGACGTGGGCCAGGGCGTCGTCGAAGGCATCGGCCAGCTGGCCCGCCGCCGAGACCAGGAGGTTGCCGCCGATCACGAGCGTGGCCACGCCGAGGATGACGATGAGCGTCACCGTCCCCAGGCCGAGGGCCGGCGATCCCTCTCCGGTCCGGCGCGAGCGGTAGCGCCAGCTCAGGTCCTCGTTGCTGGCGTCGAACTCGGCCTGGCGCGCTCTGAGGCGGTCGGCCGACGGCGGCAACGGTCTGGCATGGGCCGCTCGTCGTTCACGCATGGCCACATTCTCGCATCAGCGGCACGATTCCAGCGCCGTTCCGCCATTGCGCCAGGCGACCACATCAGACCGCCCCTATCTTCTGCGCAACGCAACCGGCGTGCGCGACGCGGGGCTTTGGATGTAGTCTGCTGCAGAGAGCTGACCTGCGGGACCGTCGGCTCTGGGTAGCGAGGCATTCTGATGCAGGCACGCGACTCCAGGCCGGACAGGCCGCGCGTAGCCGGATCGAGCCCGGCAGCGCGCCCTGCGTCCGCTGATCGGGAGGTCGTGCCCGGTGCGCCCGCCTCGCCCGCTGTGCCCCCCTCGCCCGCCCCGCGCCCGACCGGCTACCCGGCGCCTGGCCGGATGGGCTCTCGCCCGGCGCCGCGCCCTCTGCCTGTCGCCGCTCGCCGAGACCTACCGAGACCGGGGCGGTATCCGCCGTTGCCGGCCCCGCGATCCGGGTTCGGACTGCCCAGCCTGCGTCGCAACGTCTGCCCGCACTTCTACATGACCGGCAGCCGCGGTGCCATCCCCATCCAGGCGCCGCATCTGCTGAAGGCCCTGATCCGCCAGGAGATGAACATCTCGCGCTGCCAGCTGCGCGGCGGCGTGCATCTCGAGCAGGGCTACGTCAACGACGTCTGCCTGACGCCGCGCTTCAACCAGTGCGTCTTCTACGAAGACGACCTGACGAAGGATTGAGGGGTCTGCCCTCTGCCGCCTGAGCTCCCGCCATGACTGCTGACGCGCCCGATCCGCCCGGGATCGATGACCCACCCGATCGTGCGCATCAGCTTGCTGACGCGCCCGATGCGGCCGAGCTCCAGGCCTACGCCGCCGCCCTGCGCGACCTGCAATCCCGCGGCCGGTTCGGCATCCGGTTGGGCCTGTCGCGGACGCGAGCTCTCCTGGCCGGGCTGGGTCATCCCGAGCGCTCCTTCCGCGGCGCGCTGATCGCCGGCACCAACGGCAAGGGCAGCGTTCTGGCGCTCGTCGCCTCGGCCCTGCAGGCCGCCGGCTACAGGAGCGGGGCTACTCCCAAGCCGCACCTGGTCACCTATCGTGAGCGGCTGCAGATCGACGGTGAGGTCGTGGATCCGGGCACCTTCGCTCGTGTCGCAGCCGAGGTGCTGGCCCTGGTCGATCGAGTGGCCCGACGCTACGGCGACCCCACCGAGTTCGAGCTGCTGACGGCGGCCACATTCCTCTGGTTCGCCGAAGCCGGCATCGATCTGGCGGTCGTCGAGGTGGGGCTCGGCGGACGTTTGGATGCCACGCACGCCTGGGACGGGGGAGTGGCGGTGATCACGAACGTGACCCTGGACCACACCGACCGCCTGGGAACGACGATCCGAGCGATCGCCCGGGAGAAGGCGGCCATCGTCATGCCCGGCGACCTGGCCGTGACCGGCGCCGGCGGCCAGTCCCTGGATGTCATCGAGCGCCGTTGCCGGCAGGTGGGGGCGCCGCTGACGACGGTTGCGCCGGCGCCGCTGATGGGCTTCGACCGCGACGGCATCGAGGTCCGGCTGGGACATATGGACCGGGTCAGAGTGGCGCTGCGCGGCCGCCACCAGGCCGCGAACGTCGCCACTGCCGATGCCACTCTCGACGCCCTGGAGGCGGCGGGGATCGCCCGCATCGACGAGACTGCACGGCGCCACGGCTACGCCAGCGTCGAGTGGCCCGGCCGCCTGGAGCTCGTCGAAGCGGGGGGGCGCGAAGTGCTGCTGGACGGGGCCCACAACCCGGCCGGGACGGTGGCTCTGGCCGGCGCCATCGAGGACCTGGCGCCGTATCTGCGTCCCGGCCGGCCGGCGCTGGTCCTGGCCGTCATGGCCGACAAGGACGTCGACGGAGTGCTGGCCCCGCTTGCCGCGGCGCCGTGTCTGGCCGGAGCTCGAGTCATATGCACCGCTCCGCAGGCCAGCCGGGCTCTGCCCGCGGAGGCGCTGGCTGCCCGGTGGCAGGCCGTGGCGGAGGCTGCCGCGACCTCGGCGGTCACGTCGCGTGGACGGCCTGCCTCGGAGGCCCGAGCCGCGCTGGCGCTTCCGAGCGTGAGGGCCGCCCTGGAGGAGGCCCTGGGCCCGGCCATGGAACCGGGCCCCGTGATCGTGGCCGGCTCGCTCTATCTTGTTGGCGAGGCCCGAGCCATACTCGTCGACGACCCGCGGCTGGTGCCCGACCCGCCGCTCCCGGCGCTGCCGCCGCTCACAAGCCCGGAGGCCCAGCCCTGATGAAGCCCGTCCCCGACGCACCGGCCGCCACCCGCCCTGCCGGCCCCCCGCCCGGGGCCCCCATCGCTCTGCCGCCGACCCGGATCGGGACCACGCTCTTCGAGTGGGGCAGCCGAACCTTCATCATGGGCATCGTAAACGTCACTCCCGACTCGTTTTCGGGCGACGGCCTGCTGGCCGGGGACGCTGGCGATCCGGCCCGGGCGGCCGCGTCCCAGGCCGGGCGCATGATCGAGGAGGGGGCCGACATCGTCGACGTGGGAGGCGAATCCACCAGGCCGGGGCACGAGCCGGTTTCGGCTCGGCAGGAGCTGGACCGCGTCCTGCCGGCGATCGCCGCCATCCGCAGCACCGTCCCGGACGCGGTCATCAGCATCGACACTTCCAAGGTCGAGGTCGCGGCCGCCGCCCTGGACGCCGGGGCCGTCCTCCTCAACGACGTCTGGGGCACCGGCAAGGGCGACTCCATGGCCCGCCTGGCCGCCGAGCGCCAGGTGCCACTGATCGTCATGCATAACCGCGAACGGCCGGAGTACGAGGACTTCGCCGCCGAGCTGCTGGCCGACCTGCGGGTCTCGCTCGTGCGGGCGAAGGCGCTGGGCGTGCAGCCCAACAACCTGCTCGTCGACCCGGGCTTCGGCTTCGGCAAGACACCCGAGCACAACCTCGAGGCGATGCGCCGCCTGGCCGACCTGCGGGCGCTGGGACACCCGGTGCTGCTTGGAACGTCGCGCAAGTCCACGCTGGGCAAGGTCCTGGGCGGCGCCCCTCCCGAGGAGCGGCTGGAGGCTACGCTGGCGACCACCGCCCTGGCGGTCGCGGCCGGCGTGGACGTCGTCCGCGTCCACGACGTGCGGGCCAACTACCGCGCCGCCAGAATGTGCGACGCCATCGTGAGAGGAGGTGCGCCACTGTGAGCGATCGCATCATCCTGACCAACATGGTCTTCCCGGGCCGGCACGGGGTGGGCGATGCCGAGCGGGCTTCGGCTCAGCCTTTCGAGGTTGACGTCGAGGTCGTGCGGGATCTGGCGCCGGCCGGCCGGGCCGACGACCTGGCCCAGACCGTCGATTACGGCGAGGTGTTCCGCATCTGCCGGGCCGTGATCGAAGGCCCCGGCAAGCACCTGATGGAAGCCCTGGCCGAGGAGATCGCGAGCCGTGTTCTGGAGCTGGGGCCCGAGCCCGGCGCCGAGGAAGTGCTGGTCCGGCTCCGCAAGCCGGCGGTTCCCCTGGCCGGCCAACTCGATCACGCCGGCGTCGAGATCGTCAGGCGGCGGAAGGGCGCCTAGCCCGTCGTCGGCCTTGTGCCCAGGGTGACGCGGAAGATCAGGTACTGGCCGCTGCGGTAGACCTCGACGCTGACCGTTCGGCCGGGCGCGTAGCGCACCAGGATGTCCTCGAGAAGATGGGTCGAGTCGATCCCGTAGCCCTCGATGGCGGTGACGATGTCGCCGGTCTGGATGCCCGCCTTGTCGGCCGGGCCGTCGGTCAGGATGGCGTTGACCGACCTGCCGCTCTGGTCCTCGCGGTGGATCCAGGCCCCATGATCGAGCGGCAGCTTGTACCTGGTCGCGACGCCGCGGTCGATGGGCACGTAGTTGATGCCCATGAACGGCCGGGACAACGGTTCCCCGGCGAGGGCCTGCTGCATGATCGGCTTGGCGATGTCGATGGGGATGGCAAAGCCGATCCCCTGAGCCGAGGCGGCGGCGGCCGTCGTGACGCCGATCACCTTGCCCGACCCGTCGACGAGCGGGCCGCCGCTGTTGCCGGGATTGATGGCGGCGTCGGTCTGGATCAGGCCGTGCAGATTCGCGGTAGTGCCCGTGTCGCTGCCGACGGTGATGTCGCGCCCCAGGGCGGAGATAATCCCGGTGGTGACGCTGCTGGGGAAGTCGGTGCCGAGCGAGCTGCCGATGGCTATGGCCAGTTGGCCTACCTGGAGGTTCGTCGAATCGCCCATCTGGGCGGCCGTCAGGCCGGTCGCGCCCTTGATGCGCAGGATGGCCAGGTCGGTCAGGGTGTCCAGGCCGTAGACGTCGGCCGTGTAGCGCCGCCCGTCGGACAGATTGACGTCGATGCGGCTGGTGTTCGAGGCGACGTGCTTGTTGGTCAGGATCCAGCCCGCGGTGTCGTAGACGATCCCGGAGCCGATGCCCTGTCCCAGCGGCCCGCTGGTCTCGATCAGGACCACCGAAGGCATCACCCGTTGCGCCGCCTGGACGATCGTCGAGTACTCGGGCCGAACCACGATCGCGGCGGTGGCCACCGGCGCCGGGCTGACGGGCGGAGCGTCAAGAGCGCCGAACTCGCGCAGAGCCAGGTACATCCCGCCGCCGCCGAGGATCGATCCCAGGAGCGAGCTGGCCATCAGCACGCCCGCCAGGCCGCGGCCGGAGAGCCTCGAGCCGCGCGCCGTCTCCGCCGGCGGAGATGCGTCGGGCTCGAACCAGTTCTCGGGAGTTGCCTGCGGCACCGCCAGGCCGGAGGCCCAACGGGGCCGCGGCTCGGGCTGCGGCTCGTAGCGAGCGACAGAGGTGTCCGGCTGTGACCCTTCGCTCGGGTCGCTCGATTGGCTCATGAGGTGGCGTCTACCCTGATCTTGTCCTTGCCGGAATGCTAGTCAAAGATGCGGAATCGCGCCCGCGACGGACCCTGACGGATCGGTCCACCTCCGGCTCAGGGAAAGCCTGACGCGCCGCCGGTTCAGGTTCGAGTCGGGTTGCGATGAAGAATCCGCCACCATCGAAGGGGCCCTCAGGCGCCCTGCTTGGCCCCGGCCGGCGTTCTCAGATTGGCCGGCAGCGTGACGGTGAACGTCGTGCCGTGGTCCAGCCTGCTGTCGACGGCGATCCTGCCCCCGTGCATGTCCACGATCGAGCGGACGATGGCCAGACCCAGGCCGCTGCCGCTGCCCCGCGCCTCGCTGGCTCGCGACCCACGATAGAACCGGTCGAAGATGTGAGGTAGCTCCTCGGCGTCGATGCCGATCCCGGTGTCTATGACCCGGATCATGGCCCCGCCCCGATGGGGCGTGAGCACCAGCCGTACTGAGCCCCCGCGCGGCGTGAACTTGACGGCATTGCCGACGAGGTTGCCGACCGCCTGTCCGATCCGCGGCGGGTCGTGGCGGATTACGAGAGGCGCGTTGGGCACCTCTGTCTCGAGGCTGACTCCGCGCCGCCGGGCCGCTACCTCCACCGATTCCACGGCAGACTGGACGGTGGCCCGCAGGTCGTCGGGGCGCAGGTCGAGATTGACCAGGCCGCTGTCCAGCTTCGAAAGCTCGAGCAGGTTCTGGGCGAGCCAGTCCAGTCGCTCGATCTGCTGTCCGGTCGCCTCGAGGAACTCCGCCCGGGCTTCCGCATCCTGCCCGGCCTTCTCACGGAGCAGCTCGTTGAACGTCCGCAGCGCCGCCAGCGGCGTCCGCAGCTCGTGGGAGACATCCGCCAGGAACTCGCGGCTGCGGTCGCGGTCGGCGACGATGGCATCCATCGTCTCCTGGACCTGGGCGGCCATGGTGTTGAACTGGCGCGACAGCTCGGCGATCTCGCGCGCTCCGGTGAAAGCGGAGTCGGCCGGGACGCGGCGATCCAGGTCGCCCTCGGCCAGGGCGCGGGCGGCTTCCGTGAGCCGGCGCAGCGGAGCGGTGAAGCGGCGGGCCAGCATGGCCGAGATCACCAGCGCCAGCCCGAGCAGCGCGACGGAAGTCGCGGCCAGCAAGCCCACCACGGCTGCGATGGTGCTGGCTCGCGTCGTGTAGGGCGCCGACAGGCTGACCTCGAGCATCCACGTCGGTCGCACTCCGTTGGGGTCCTCGAAGGTGAACTTCTCGGCGTAGCCGACCGAATCGCGCGCCTGCCCGGGGCTGGGCGGGCGGGTGAGCTGAGCGGTGAAGGTGGACGGCGAGACGGCCGGGATGAAGGCCGTGCCTCCGCCCGTCGTTGCCGACGGCAGCCCGAACCGCAGGCGCACGTCCGCCAGGGCGACGTCGTCGGCGACGTCCGGCAAGGACGCCTCGACCAGCTCGCGAACGTCCGCGTTGAGCACGCCCCCGGCCGAGACCACAGTCTGCGAGAAGGGGTTGCCGGAGGCGGCCGCCTCGGCCTGAACTCGGATCACCGCCGCCACGGCCCGAGCGCGCGACTCGAGCGTGGTTCGCGATTGACTGCGAAGGTTGGCGTCCAGGGCGATGACCGTGGCCACCGAGACGATGCCGAAGGCGACGATGAAGACGGCCACGAAGGCCAGCAGGAGGCGGCCCTGGAAGGTTCGCGGCAATGGCGGCGGAGGCAATGCCGGGCGCGGCACCTGCCGTCGCGGCGATCGAGACGGGGGGGCTTGCGGCGCCTCCGTCTCGGGCTCGGCTGGCTCGCCGGACGAAGCGCGCCGGGCGGCCACCTCAGCGCTCCGCGAAGGCGTACCCCGCCCCGCGCACCGTCAGAACGAAGCGAGGGCTCGAGGGATCGTCTTCCAGCTTCTCGCGCAGGTGGCTGACGTGGACGTTGATCGTCTTCTCGTCCTGGTCCAGAGCTTCGTAGTCGCGGATCAGCTCCAGCAGCTCGCGCCGGGAGAAGACCCGCCCCGGCCGGCTGGCCAGGTGGCGCAGGATCTCGAACTCTGTGGCCGTCAGCGAGACGCGGCGCTCGCCCCGTTGCACACGGCGCCGTTCGAGGTCGATCAGCAGGTCGCCGTGGCGCAGCACGCGGCCGCCGCCGGCGTCGGAGAGCCCGCCGTAGGCGCGGCGCAGAAGGGCCTTGATACGGCTCATGAGCTCGCGCAGACCGAAGGGCTTGGTCACGTAGTCGTCCGCCCCCAGCTCCAGGCCGACGACCTTGTCCATCTCCTCGTCGCGCGCCGTCAGCATCAGGACCGGAGCCTTGGATGCGCCCGCCCTCAACCGGCGCAGGACCTCGAAGCCGTCGATGCCCGGGAGACGGACGTCCAGCACGATCAGGTCGGGCGCTTCGCGCAGGGCGAACTCCAGGCCTTCTTCGCCGTCCCGGGCGACAGCTACCTGGTAGCCCTCCTGCTGGAGCGCGTACTGGATACCGCGCGCCACCGCGTATTCGTCTTCGACAATCAGTATCGTGGCTGCCACGGGCCGGAATCTACACCCCGGCCGATTCCCTGGCAGACGCGCTGCGGTCCGGCGGCTACCTGGGCCGCTCGGAGCCCTGGATTCGGAGGCAGGCCACGAGGCAGGCCGACAGTAGAGCCATCAGGGCCACTAGGGCCGGCAGGTAGGGCTCCTGGCTGCCGCCGCCGTCGGGTACCGAGGTCGGCGGAGGAGTGAAGCGCGGCGGAACGGTCAGGTTCTCGGTCGGGTTGGCCGGCAGGCCGTCGGCTCCGGTGCCCGCGCCCATGACCTCGTAGTCGCCTGGGGCCGTGCCTCCCGGAACGGTGATCTCGCACTCGATGTTGCCGGACGCGTCGGCCACGACCGTGCACAGCGGCGGGGTCGTGTTGCCACCCAGCGTGATCTCGATCGTCGAGCCGGGGAGGTAGCCGGTGCCGTAGACCGTGACCTGCTCGCCGTCAGGCACGATCTCCCTGGAGAGGGTGATGTCGGCCGTGCCGGCAGTCGGCGTAGGCGTCGGCGTGGGCGTCGGCGTGGGCGTCGGCGTGGGCGTCGGCGTGGGCGTGGGAGTAGACGTGGGCGTGGGCGTCGGCGTGGGCGTCGGCGTGGGAGTAGACGTGGGAGTGGGCGTCGGCGTGGGGGCCGGATCCACCGTCACCGTGCCGTTCACGTAGTTGAAGGCATAGTTGTCGTCCACACCGCCCGAACAGCTCGAGGGGTACGAACCGGCCGGGCTGCCACTGGTGGCCGTGGTCGAGCACGTCGGCTCGGTCGTGAGATCAGAGGCGTCGTCGCTGTTGAGCCAGCCACTGTAGATAGGGCTGATGGGCGGCACGGGGTCACCCTCGGTCATGGTCGCGCTTGAGGCGGTCACGGTCAGCGTGGCCTGAGTGACCGTCACCGTGCCGTCCATGTAGACGAAGGCGTAGTAGTCGTCTACGCCACCCGAGCAGCTCGAGGGGTAGCTGCCCACGTCGCTGGTGCTGGTGGCGGTGGTCGAGCAGGTGGGTTCGGTCGTCAGATCAGAGGGGTCATCGCCGTTGACGAAGCCCGAATACGACGGCGTGATCGCCGGCACCGACCCGCCGTATGTCATGGTGTCCGAGGAGGCGGTCACGGTCAGCGTGGCCTGAGTGACCGTCACCGTGCCGTCCACGTAGTTGAAGTCGTAGTTGTCGTCGACGCCGCCCGAGCAGCTGGACGGATAGACTCCGGCAGGGCTGCTGCTGGTGGCGGTGGTCGAGCAGGTGGGTTCGGTCGTCAGATCAGAGGCGTCGTCGCCATTGACGAAGCCGGAATACGACGGCGTGATCGCCGGCACCGGATCGCCGTAGGCCATCGTCTCGCTCGAGGCGGTCACGGTGAGCATGGCCCTGGTCACGTCCACCGTCCCGTCCACGTAGCTGAAGGCGTAGTTGTCGTCTACGCCACCGGAACAGCTCGAGGGGTAGCTGCCCACGTCGCTTGTGGAAGTAGCGGTGGTCGAGCAGGTGGGCTCAGTCGTCAGATCGCCCGCGTCGTCGCCGTTGAGGAAGCCCGAGTAGGACGGCGTGATCACCGGCACCGAGCCGCCGTAGGTCATGGTGTCCGAGGACGCCGTGACCGTGAGGGTGGCCTGGGTGACCGTCACCGTGCCGTCCACGTAGCTGAAGGCGTAGTTGTCGTCTACGCCACCGGAGCAGCTCGACGGGTAGCTGCCCACGTCACTGCCGGAAGTGGCGGTCGTGGAGCAGGTGGGCGCGGTGTCGAGGTCGCCCGCGTCATCGCCGTTGAGGAAGCCCGAATAGGACGGCGTGATCGCCGGCACAGAGCCGCCGTAGGTCATCGTGTCGGACGAGGCCGTCACGGTCAGGGTGGCCTGGGTGACGTCCACCGTGCCGTCTACGTAGACGAAGTCGTAGTAGTCATCGGCCGCACCCGAACAGCTCGAGACGTACGAGCCGACCGGGCTGGTGCCGGTGGCGGTCGTGGAGCAGGTGGGCAGGGTGTCCAGGTCGCCCTCGTCGTCGCCGTTGACGAAGCCGCTGTACGACGGAGTGATGGCCGGCACCGAGCCGCCGTAGGTCATCGTGTCGGACGAGGCCGTGATCGTGACGGTGGCCTTGCCGACGGTCAGCGTCCCGGCCACATAGCTGAAGGTGTAGTTGTCGTCCAGGGCGCCGGAGCAGGTGATCGGATAGTCACCCGGAGGGCTGGTCTCGTCGGCGGTCGTGTTGCAAGTGGCCAGCGTCGTGAGGTCGCCCGCGTCGTCGCCGTTGACGAAGCCCGAGTAGCTCGGGTTCATGGCCGGGTTGGCCTGGCCGAACGGGCGCGCCAGGGTCGGGCCGGTCACGGTCAGGGTGGCCTGGGTGACCGTCACCGTGCCGTCCACGTAGCTGAAGGCGTAGTTGTCGTCTACGCCACCGGAGCAGCTCGACGGGTAGCTGCCCACGTCACTGCCGGAAGTGGCGGTCGTGGAGCAGGTGGGCGCGGTGTCGAGGTCGCCCGCGTCATCGCCGTTGAGGAAGCCCGAATAGGACGGCGTGATCGCCGGCACAGAGCCGCCGTAGGTCATCGTGTCGGACGAGGCCGTCACGGTCAGGGTGGCCTGGGTGACGTCCACCGTGCCGTCTACGTAGACGAAGTCGTAGTAGTCATCGGCCGCACCCGAACAGCTCGAGACGTACGAGCCGACCGGGCTGGTGCCGGTGGCGGTCGTGGAGCAGGTGGGCAGGGTGTCCAGGTCGCCCTCGTCGTCGCCGTTGACGAAGCCGCTGTACGACGGAGTGATGGCCGGCACCGAGCCGCCGTAGGTCATCGTGTCGGAAGAAGCGGTCACGGTCAGCGTCGGCCGGGATACGGTCATAGTGACCGTCGCGTTGTTCGAGCAGAGCGGGGTGGGCACCGTCGTGTCGCAGACGCGATAGGTGAAGGTGTCGGGGCCGGTGTAGCCAGCCGTCGGCGTGTAGGTGATCGTTCCGTTTGCGTTCGCGGCCGCCGTGCCGTTGGACGGAGCCGACTGCACTGTCACTGAGGCGATGTTGATGTTGTTCTCAGGGTCCGTGTCGTTGGCCAGCACGTTGACGTTCGTCGGCGTGGAGACGTAGGCGGAAGCCGAATCGTCATTGGCCGTCGGCGGATGATCGACGCGCTGAACCGTGATCGTGACAAGGGCCGAGTCGCACAGCCCGTTGGCGTCGCAGATCTGATAGATCAGCTGGTCCGTGCCGTAGAAGTAGCCGGTGGGGGTGTAGGTGATGCGCCCATTGGTAGCGTTGACGGAGTAGGTGCCGAAATTGGGCGGGACGATCACCGCCGTGGTGGACGGCTGCAGGGTGCCGCTGCCGGCGCTGTCATTGGCCAGGACGTCGATGACGACTGCGGTCCCCTCGTCCGTGGTCGCGCCGTCAGGCCGCGCGGTTGGCGGAGTGAGGGGCGTAGCCCGGACGTCAAGCGTCACGGTGGTCGAGGAGCACTGGTCCTCCGTGTCGCAGACTTCGTAGTTGAACGAGTCGGCGCCGGTGTACCCGGACGTCGTGTAGGTGACGACGCCGGTCACGGGGTCAACCGCGGTGGTGCCGTGGGTTGGGCCCGAGGTCACCGTCACCGTGCTGGGATCGATGTTGTCGTCCGGGTCCCAGTCGTTGTCCAGAACGGCAAGCGGAGTGGAGCTGTTCGACGCCACCGAGTACGTGTCGGGGAGAGCCACAGGCGGTGCGTTGGTGACTTGGTCGTCGGGGTCGTCTCCGGCGGAGGTCGTGCTGCTGTCCGACGACGAGGCGTAGCCGCCGCCGAGCGTCTCGCCGGAGTAGCTGACGTATGCCTGGTTGATGAGATGTGTGCCTTCGGGCAGGCCGTCGTTCACCGTCGTGTCGAACTGGAGGGTGGCGGTGGATCCGGCCGGCATCTGGCCGCCGGTGACGGCATCTGCCCCGATGCCCAGCCGGAACGTCAGAGCATTCGCAGCGAAATCGACCTGGTCGTCGCCAAGCTCATCGGTCTTGGCCCCGGCGTTCTCGCCGCTGACGATGACGGCGCTTCCCGGGACGTAGGTCAGCGTCGACGGGATCGGATCCGTGAGAACGACGAACGTGGCCGGATCGTTGCCGCTGCTCGTGACGTCCAGCGTGTAGCGGATCGTGTCGCCGTTGTAGATGGCGTCCGGGTGGTCAAGGTTCTCCGAGGTCTTCACGACGTCCACGACGGGCGTGAACACGTCGGTCTGGAAGGTGACGACCGTCGGGTAGTAGGTGTCGTAGTTGGAGGTGCCCGTCGTGTATGTGATCGTGGCCGAGGTGTCGCCGTTGTTCAGGATGCCGCTGGCGTCGACGATGTCGGCGTCGAACGCCATCTGGTTGATGTAGTCGGGGTTCTTGGCCGAGAAACGGGCGCCGTCGATGGTGACCGAGCTGTTGAAGAAGTTGTTGGCCGGGTTCAATCCGTTCGACAGGGTCGTCCCGTTGAGCTGCATCGCGTCCTGGATGTACCCGATGTCGCCTTCGTAGACGACGGCGCCGATGTGAGTGTTGACCACCCCGGTAGCGGGGGTGAGGAACCCGGACACGGTCGTGTTGATCGCGATGGGGTTGCTGCTGTTCACGACGGCATATCCGTCGAAGACCACCAGATTGCGGAGGGGCATCGACAGGTTCTCGTAGACGACGATCAACGCCCAGGCGGCGTACTTGTCGGTGGAACCGGTGGTCGACAGGACGTTGGCTCCCCAATAGGTCCCGTTGGGATCTGCCAGTCCGGCCACGAGAGGCGTGACGTCGGCAACCGCCGAGTAGTTCGAAGGGCTGCCATTGCAGTTGCCCGCATTCACCGTGTCGACTCGCGTAGCGCCCACGTCGATGTAGCCACTGCCCGGGACGGCGAAGCTCATCACGCCCCGCTGGGCGGAGTTGCTGCAGCCGGCCCAGGTCAGCTCGGCGAAGACGACGGTCGACTCGGAGGGGAGGCTCAACGTGGCCGAGGACGAGTTGAACGTCGACCCATTGCCGTCGACGTCCACGTAGACCATGCTCCAGTTATTGTTGTTGTTGTTCGTGACCGGGGTGGCGGTGCCGTCCTGGGCCGCCGCGCATCCACTGCCGGAACAGGTCCCCAGGGTGTTGCCGATGATCGTCAAGGCGCCCTGCTGGGTGACCGAGAAGCGCGGCGTGAACGCTCTCACCACCGTCGACGCCTCGACGGGCGACGGGCTCAAGAGGGCGGACGGCATCAGCAGGGCCACAGCGGCGGCGATGGCAAGAGGACGCGGAAGGTACCACTGGCGGCGCCCCGCATGCGATCCGGACATGATGGACCTCACATCAAACTCCGGGGCGGCTACCACGCCCCGCATGCGGTTAGTCTAGAGGCAGCAGGTCGGGCCGCGCCCAACCCGAAGTACCAATACTTGCGTACTCTTCGGGTCGTCTCTTCGTATCAGTCGGGCACTCCGGGCCGCTGCCACCGGCCGCGGACGACGCCGCGTGGGAGGTCAGTGGAGCAGGCCCTCGGCCGCAACCGGCGAGGCCACGATGACGTACTTGTTCCACCATTCGCGCCAGCCGACCTGGCCGTCTATCGGGTCCTTCAGAACGCTGTCGCGCTGCTGGAACGGCCGCAACGAGATGGCGACGCCGCCGTAGTGCCACGTCCTGTAGGAGACGTACTCGTTGGTCAACCCCTGCCAGCGGAGAGGATCGGTCAGGTAGACCCCGTTGACCCTGAAGTCGAGCGAGCCGGTACGAGGATCCTGCCCGGTCACGGAGTAGCCGGTCACGTACTGGGCATGGCTGCCGTACCAGGTGAGGATGCCGACCGGTTGACCTGTCAGCGCGATCGAACGGACCGTCGCCTTTGCGGCTGCTTCGAAGCTGGAGAAGGCAAGGTCCGCGTACATGCCGGCCTCCATGCTGCCCCAGCCGTAGTAGTTGAGGGCGTTGCGCCAGCCGTGAACGTCAGACCCGCTTTGCCAGTAGGGCATCGTCATGTTCTTCCGCTCCCACTTGAGGATGCGGGTTTGCTTCTCGTAGCTGACGTCCGGCGTCCAGATGAACTCCAGATCCCCGGCATTGGGGGGGCCGCTCGGACCGGCCGTGTAGTAGATGGTGTTGAGCATCACCATCGTCGAGGCCGAAGTGCAGGCGGAGTAGTCCGGGTTCTGATACCGGACCGCCTCTGGCGTGAACAGGTTGAAGACGTAGGTCGTCGTGTCCGGCACCGTCGCCTGTCCGGCGAGGACGGCGATGACGGCTGCCAGGGAGACGAAGACGTTGATCATTCTGTCTTTCGAGCTCAGTAGTGACCGGCTGGTGGAGTAAGCCAGAAGCGGGCGCCCCGATCCTGGTCCGGCACCCTACAGTTTCGCATTCTCCCGCCGATCGCGGAGGGGTACAGACGGGCCATTACGCTACCTTGCCCCTCGGACGGTTCCCCGTGGTAGGCTCATTCTCCGCATTCCGGAGTTCGCGCTCGAGCGAACCGCCCAGGAGGTCCAAAGAGTGAGTTCCGCCCAGCCAGTATTGAAGGCCGCCAGCCGCACCGAGACCGGCAAGGCGGTCTCGCATCTGCGCAAGGCCGGCAGGATCCCGGCCGTCGTCTTCGGCCATGGCCTGACCTCCATGCCCGTCTCGCTCGACGCTCACGAGTTCGAGCTTCTGCGGCGCAAGATCCGTTCCAACACGCTGCTGTCGCTTGTCATCGACGACAAGGACAAGCACCGGGTCCTGATTCACGGGATCCAGGTGGACCCCCGAACCCGGCACCTGCTGCATGTCGATCTCTTCGCCATCAAGTCGGGCGAGGAAGTGACCGTCGAGCTTCCGATCCGGACCGCCGGCTCGTCGTTCGCCGTCGACCGGCTGGGCGGCACCTTGCTCCACACCATGGATCATGTCCGGGTTCGGGCGCTGCCGGACAAGCTGCCCGATGCGCTCGAGGTCTCGATCGAGGGCCTGGACGACTTCGACAAGGCGATCCACCTGCGCGACGTGCCGCTGCCGGCCGGCGTGGCCCTGCTCTCGGACCCGGACGAGATGGTGCTCAAGGTCGCACCGCCGCACGTGGTCGAGGAGCCCGTCGCGCCCGTCGAGGTCCCGGTCGGCGAGGGCGAGGCCGAGGCCGAGGGTGGGGCCGAGGCGCCTGCGACCGAGCCGGAGCCTGCCCAGGGATAGGCTCCGAGGGGCAACGGCGATATGGTTGCCGCGAAGCGAACTGGTCGGCGCGCGGCCCCGCCCGTCGTGCCGGCCGAGGAACGAAAGGCCAAGCTCGAGCGGATCGTCCGCAACCGTACCCGCGAGGCCCGGGCCGAGGTCAGGGCCCAAGGCGAGTTCACGGCCCTGCTCATAGGCGGCCAACCGATCAGCCATCGCCTTCACGGGCTGGCGGCGATCGGCGCCACCGCGATCGGGGCCGCGGCCGGCCGTTATCTGATGGGCGATGCCGGACTGGCGGTCGGCCTCGCCACGGGCGCCGCGTATGGGCTGTTCTGGGCGTTTCTGGTCGTGACCGGCGGCCACTGGCTCGATGAGCTGGCGGTCGATGAGCAGGGTGTCGTCACCAGCGAGCTGAGCGGCCACCCGCCCGG
>Ga0307422_1000762_pt1 | contig 17272 bp, 8 predicted proteins | sample SalMarWE160290MG_FD_202153 | JGI IMG/M metagenome (GOLD analysis project Ga0307422, IMG submission 202153) | Salt marsh sediment microbial communities from the Plum Island Ecosystem LTER, Massachusetts, United States - WE1602-90 | ecosystem: Environmental > Aquatic > Marine > Intertidal zone >...
TTCCTGGTATCAGGGAGCCTAAAATTCTAAATGGTCCTATGCAACTTAAAAAGTGGAATGGGGTCTACTGGTGTTGATAAGTCTAAAGCTTACGCAATATAAAAGTTCACCCCATTCCTTTTTTGTTAAAATTAACAAGTTAACAACAGTTAACAAGAAAAGAAAAAGTAGCAAAAAGAAAAGAATTTCAATTACTTACATCATATAGAGTAATTAATTGTTAATAAATGGTAGCTAATATAAAGTTAGTTCTAATAAAATGGTATTCAAGAATGGTTATATATATGGATTACAGACACTAAAAGAATCCAATGGAAATCCTTTAAGACTTGTCCGTTTTAAGTTGGAAACCAATTGATTACAAATAATAACGCGGCCTAACAATATAGGAATTAAGGCACAGTTGAGCAAAAAAAAGAGGTGACGGATCCACAGATCTTTAACCTCTTTTTTGCAGTGTTCACTGAAAATTGTTTTCTCAATTGTGTTTTAATTCTTGTTGAGCTAAACCCCTGAAATACAGCAGGAATATATAAGGGGATTCAATACTTTTCTTCCTTGTTTTTACAGGTTATCCGGGGATGTCTTTACTCCCGGGGCTTAGGTGTTTAAAACCTTGTCAGTTTATATACCCATTTTTATTCAGCATGGCATATAGCTTTCCCATTCGGCCGGATTATTTAAACTGACCGTTAATGAATGGTTTATTTCAAAGAACGTTCCTGGCCGGGATGATCTATCCGGGCATGTGCCTGTCTGCAGGTACCAGGTCTGCAAATTTCATGTGTCCTCTTTTACATACCGGGCAATTTGGTTTTTTGTAAGTCCGGATCATTTTTTTGATTTCCTGCCAGGGTGTATCCTGCTTTCCCCAATGTCGATTGCCATCTTCTAACGCCTGTTGTTTTTTATTGTGTTCATCCTGCCTGGGCAGTTCCCTGGATTTTTCGATCGCTTCTTTTCGGTATCTGCTGGTAAAGATTCCGTAATAACGCACCTTAAAAAATCCTTACCGTTTTTAACTTCGATAATGCGCCTGTTTGTGATGGCAATGCGAAAAACATAACGCGAGAGATACTCGAGTACTTTCTCCGGTGAGCCAAATGGAGTCTGGATGTTGACTACCCAATCGTTCAGGTAAAGCCTGTCTTTGAAACTGACAAAATGCTTTTTTGCGGCAAGCATCGAAATATTACCTTTGAATGTTAATTTGCCACCCAGGTAAGCCTGAAATAATAAATCCAGGAACTTTCCCCGGAATTTATTGGAAATTGCCTTGTAGTAAACAAAAAAGTCATCTTTCTTATGCGGATGTACCCAATACTCCCTGTCAAATGAAAGCCCCCCGGCCGGCATAATACAATGCAGATGGGGATGTTCTTTCATGTTTTGCCCCCATGTATGCAAGATGGTAATCAAACCGGTATCAGCGCCCAAATGCCTGGGATCTTTGGCTAGCTCCAGCACGGTTTGTGAGGCAGCCCTGAAAAGGATATCATACATTACCTTTTTGTTATGCATACAAAGCGTGTTTAGCTCGTGTGGGATAGTAAAAACCAGGTGGTAGTATCCCACCGGCAGCATTTCACTCATGCGTTTTTCCAGCCATTGCAGCTTGTCTTTGTGCTGACATAGCGGACAGTGGCGGTTACGGCATGAATTGTGTGCTTTGCTAGGGTAATGACATGCATCACATTTTTCATAGTGGCTTCCCGGGGCTGCCGACCGGCATGCCATCAACAGACGTATGATACCCTTTTGTTGTCCTTTGATATTATCGCGGGTGATATAGCTTTCACCATATTCATTGTTTACGCATTCCGATACCCTGGTGCCGGTGGAATAGATAAACATGATTGCTGTACGATGCTTAAAGTTGGGAATTGCAGCCAGCACATCACGTACTTCATCTTTAGAAAGGACCAGGGGAAGAGTTTTGGCCATCCTGGGTGTGGGTAGGTATTCCCTGGCCCATTCCTTTCGGTAGATCTGTGTAAAAAGGAACTTCAGGGCAAAATAGCCCATCTTGACACTTCCCGGCTTATGATTGCCATCGGTAAGCATCGACTGGAAATAAGCACGGAGTTCTTTGATACCCGTTTGCCGCGGGTCTTTACTGTGGAAAGCAGAGTAATCCTTAATATGCCACCAGTAGGCTTCACGTGTACGTGCACTTAAATTACGAAGAATAGCTTCTTGTTCAAAGCTTTTTTTAAATTTGTCATAGTATAAAATTTTTGATTAATACCGCTGCAAATATGCAAACTATCGACCGGGGCTCCAAAAGCCACCGGCCGGTAGGGCGGGTTAGTTCAACAGCTAATATAAAGCGCAATAAAAAACATAGGGCATAAAGTGCTAAATTTGAACGATATAACATTTAATAAACGGCTTGGCAACCTGATAAGTAGTTGCTTCGAAATGCCCTACGTTTCTTATTGACAAATTGTTGGGTGCAACCTTAACAAACCGATTGCAACTTGAAATGAATAGAAACTATAAAAACAAAAAATATGGAAAATAATGAATCACAAAGAAATTATTTGACTTTCGGATATTATTCATCCTTTCTTTTGTCAATTCTGACAATAATTACCTTTGGATTTGCTATGACAGCAATACCACCAGCTGGACCATATTGTCCTGACAATTGTATGAGTTATCCTTTTCCTGACATTCTCTTGTATTATCCGGGAGATTACTACTGGATGTATTTAGCGATATTTCAATTGTTTGCTTTTGTGATTTTTATTGTGACAAATCATTTTATTGTCAATACAGCGAAAAAGCTCTATACTTTTCTTAGTATCTCATTCACTCTTATTTCATCGACAGTTTTATTGATTGCGTATTTATGGGTGAGAATATTTGGAGGTAAAACTGATAAATATACTTGTTTAATATACAAATAAGATATACCTTTGTGATATAAAAATTAAATATCATGAAAACAGTATCCTTAAAAATAGATGATTCGATTTTCGGTGAGACTGAAAAAATACTCGCTCGGATTAATAAGCCCAGGAACCGATACATAAACGAAGCGATTGAATTTTATAATAAACTTCAACGCAAACAGATACTTGAGAAAAAACTTAAAAAGGAATCAGGATTAGTTAAAGCTGATTCAATGTCTGTACTTAAAGACTTCGAGGAGATTGATTATGCCGATTAAACAATTCGAAATATGGATTGCAGACTTAAATCCACAGATTGGAACAGAACCTGGTAAAACAAGACCAGTTTTGGCTATTCAAACTAATTTACTCAATCAGATTCCTCACCCATCAACGATTGTTTGTCCGATTACAACAAACGTAAAGAAGGATTCAGAGATTTTAAGGGTTCATTTAAAAAAAGGGACTGCAAATTTGCATAAGGCTTGTGATATAATGATTGACCAGATTCGTGCGATTGATAATAAACGATTGACAAAAAGACTCGGCATTTTACCCGATGAACTGATTGATTTGGTTAAGGAAAATATTCAAATAGTACTTGACCTTGATTAATGCACGACATTACAACACGCGATGCTATACGTAAGCCGGGCGACGCGGGTATTTCAAACTTTTGTACATTTAATTAAAATTGTAACGGTTTGATATGTTGTTGCTTCGAAATCCCGGCCTCCGCGTATTGCAAACCGTCAGACTGTCTGAAAACCTAAATTTATCAGTTTTATATTAGAATAGTTGTCCGTAAGTTGGTCAAAATTTTATATTCCGCGAAGGTTTAAAAAAGTTTTTAGACAAACTTCCGTTGTAGCACATTGGCAGAGTGCCATATAGCAAGCCGACAAAAATAAATATCCCAAATTGGGAATTACGGGTTAGTTTTCGTATATTTGCAATATGAGAATTATTGCTTTTAGAACTATAAGAGAGTTTTTTGAAAAACCAGAATATTCAGATTCCGAGGTCTCATTGAGAGCTTGGTATCACGATGCAAAAACAGCTGATTGGAGAAATTCGAATGAACTTAAAAGCCAATATAAAAACGCGAGTATTGTTGGCGACGAAAGAGTAGTTTTTAATATAAAAGGCAATGATTACAGATTAGTAGTTGCGATTGATTATGAATTTCAGGTGATTTTCATAAGGTTCATTGGGACACATAAACAATATGATAAAATTGATGCAAAAACGATTTGATTATGGATATACGACCAATTAAAACAGAACAAGATTATGATTCTGCAATCAAAAGGATTGAAGGTTTGTGGGGAGCAAAAAAAGACACTCCAGAAGGTGACGAACTTGATTTATTGGTAACCTTGGTTGAGTCATACGAGATGAAACATTACCCTATTGCCCCGCCTGATCCGGTTGATGCGATTAAATTTCGCATGGAACAGATGGGGATGACCAAAGCTGATATGGTAAAATACCTTGGCAGTCAGAGTAGAGTAAGCGAGATTCTAAATAGAAAAAGAAGTTTGACTTTGGGGATGATAAAGTCTCTTTATAAAGGATTAAAAATACCAGCAGAGATTTTATTAGCATGATTGACTTTGACATCAACGTGCTACAACATTTAGAATATGATTAATAGGTTACCCAAAAAAATAATAGCTTTTTCAATGATCCGATTAATTATATTCGTTGTTGAACGAGTACCGGATTAGAAGCACTATTATGTGAATTGAATTGTTTTTTTTATGTTTAATATAATGATTTCCCTTTTCTGAAATTCATAGCCATACTTAAAAAGAACGTTTACCTGGTTTTTTACGTCTTAAAAGAATTAAAATCACTCGAAATTCCTTGTTTCATATACTTTTTGGACGCTTTAGGGTATAGTTATTGCACTGTCTCAGTTTGAGGCATATTTGAATACATAGTTATTGCTGTAAAAAATTATAATTTGGTCGAAGCCTTTCCCGGGGACTGCCTCTTGATTTTGGGGTAGGTTCAAGGAATATGGAAGCGTAGTTACAAACTACGCTTAGACTGGGGAATGTTAATTATTGCTTTCTGTTTTACCATTGGTTGAAAAAGGCATACCATTCATTGATCCGTCCCGTCCGTCTGTATATTGTATAGTGCCGGGGATCAACTTATTATCTTTTTTGCCGTATATAATCAGCATGTATTTTTGATTTTCATAAATTTCCAGCCATGTTTATGTACAGAAAGCATGTGCCGGCAAAATTTGGATGTATGTGGTAAGATCATCATAAGCAGTTCATTTAATTAGTGTCTGTCCATAAAGTCCCATTTGCTGTGTTACGCTTGTCCGGAAATTGCTCATTTACGACTGGTAAACTCCGCGTTTTCGGACCGCGCGAGCCTTGCAAGTGGAACCTTCTGAACAGACACATGAGCGATGAAACATTTTACAGAGTTTATAGACAGACACTAATTAGATGGCCGTTGAAAAAAAAACGGCATCAGGCCACATCAAAGGATTAGAGTGTTAAAAATACATAAATGCATCATTTTAACGGGTTTAAAAGTATATGACCTTAGTAATAACCTAAAATCCAATCCCATGAATACATTCATGACACATCTGCCGGTAAAAACCGCGCGTCTTGTTTTTATTTCTTTTTTTTATCTTTTTATTGCCGGGAATATTCATTCGCAAACTATCATCTTTGAAGAAGAAGTGAAAGGTACATGGACGAAAGCCAATTCTCCCTATGTCATTTTAAGGGACGTCACTGTACCTGCGGATACCGTATTGATCATAGAGCCCGGCGTTACCGTTCAGTTTGCTGCCGGTTTAGGGATGACGGTTGAAGGCAGTCTGCTGGCATCAGGTGATAAAAATGACCGGATACTGTTCACATCTGCAGATACCGTTTCCGTTAAGAATGATCCTGACGTGGGGTGGAAGGGTATTTTGATCCAGGGTGAAAATCCCGATACCAGCCTAATTGAAAATTGTATTGTTCAATATGTATATACAGGAGGCACCAGTTACGGTCCTTTTCAGGCTGCCATTAACATAAAAGGCAGGCATGCAGTGATCAATAAATGCATCATTGAAAAAAATACCGGTTATGCCGGGGGGGCAGTGTATTGCTCTGAAGAAGGCGCTGTTGCTGTTATTAATTCTGTTATCTGCAACAACTCCGGTTCTCTTCATAAGGGGGGTATATATATTTCACGATCAAAAGCCCTGATTGCCAATAATCTGATCTTTGAGAATAATATACAGTTGCATATCAGCGGAAAAAATTCAGATTCCGATACCATAAGCGTGATAAACAATACGTTAGTACAGAATTCACCCTACTATAATACCTGGAACAACAGAATTCTTGTTGTAAATGAAGCGCTTGTCAGGATAAAGAACTGCATGATCTGGAATCGGGAAGAATACGAGGAATTGGTGGGTGTATATGTATCCGACTATACAAAGTTTGAAAATTGTATTATAAGGTACGGGGAACGCAATATACATTCGGAAAACAGCAATATCATAACAAGTGCTGTTTACGATGCAGATCCGCATTTTGCCGGTTTTGATCAGAAGAATTACCGGCTTACCGATAGTTCGTATGCCATAAATTCCGGGGCAGCCCTTTCTGCTGAACTTCTTGCACTGATGCCCGCGGATATAGCAGGTAATCCACGTGTATATGATGATGATGAAGATATCATAGATATAGGGGCTTATGAACTTCAGTCTTCTTATGTTAACAGGCCGCCAACAATTCATGCTCCCGGCAAAACACATATTTTTACTTCCACTTCAAAGGAAATGATCTTCAGTTTTTCGGATGTGGATCCAGGTGACACGCATACATTATCCGTTTCATCCGGTAATCCCGATGTCACGGTCAGCGCGCTGTCAGGACAGTTCAACAACGCGACATATACCATCGATCCTTCCCCGGGATGGGCTGGTGAAGCCGCGATCATTCTTTCGGTATCGGATAACCATGGTGCACATGATACCGATACATTTACACTCGTGGTGAGTGATACGGTAAATACGGATATAACAGAAAATACAGTATGGGATAATGACACGGTATTTATCGGAAGCAATATAACTGTAAAGCGCGATGCCATTCTCGAAATCAGTGAAGGTACGCGTGTGCTGTTTCAGGGGGATCACTATATGCTGGTCAATGGTATCCTGAATGCCTACGGTTCAGCAGGCCGTGAAATACGATTTACATGCAGGGATACAAGCGGATATTCACAGGGAATACATACCGGATGGGGAGGTATAAGGATACAAAACAACAATGACACTTCGGTATTTCACCATTGTATTTTCGAATATGTGAAAAACCATAGTGTGCTGAAAGCAGATGGAGGTTCGGCTGTTGAGTTGATAAATTGCATTTTCAGGAATAATTCAGCGGATCTTTATTGTTATTATGTAATAGAAGCCCGGGATTCCTATGTTTTTACAGGGAACAATCTTTTTTTCGACAATGCACATAACAGAACATTTTTTGCTTATAATACGGATATTGAAATGTATAATAACACATTCAGCAACAATAATGTACGGCATAGTGTGCTGTATTCGTCCAGGGGGAGCGGGATAATAAAAAACAGTATCTTCTGGAATAACCCACTGACCAATTCGCATAGTTATCATTTAAGCATTGGTTCTCCCGAATATATTGAAATCACTAACTGTATCATTGAAGGAGGGGAATCGGCCATTTCTTATTCCGGCCCCGGTATGATCTATGAATCCGTTTCTTATGTATACCCCCGGTTTGCAGATACGCTGAAAAGGGATTACCGGTTGCTCTCAAATTCACCTGCCGTAAATAAAGGCGTTGAGGATGCACGGTTCCTTCGTTTGGGACCTGTAGATCCGGACGGGAATGACAGGATATACAGCGGGAGTGTACTTTTGCCTGATGTAGGCGCCTATGAATACCAGGGCGAATCATCAAACAGATCACCTGTACTGGAAAAAACGAAGGACCGGTCATTAGTACTCGGAGTGCCTGTTACCGTGCCGGTTTATTTTTACGATGCCGACGGGCCGGATACCCATAGCATAATCGTGACCAGTGATCATGCTGATGTTGAGATTCAGAATCTGTCCGGTGATACTACGGGGTCGGTGTATACCATAATGCCGGCACACGGTTATGCCGGTGATGCACTGATATCGGTTGTTGTGGAAGATAACGGGGGACTTAAAGACAGCATTGCATACAGCGTGCATGTGGATACCTGTGCATGTGGCAATATATACGATGATATGGTTTGGGATGACGATACCATACATGTGGTTTGTGATGTGCGCGTGGAAGAAGATGTGACATTAACCGTCAACCCGGGAACAAAGGTGGTCTTTCACGGCCCTCACGGCCTGGATGTTTACGGAACACTGATCGCTGAAGGGGATGTAAACGATACCATACTTTTCACACTGAGTGACACCATCTCCTTTACCGAAGAGGTGCATCATAATGCATGGACAGGGATCAATATATACCCGGAAGAAGAACAGGATACTTCAATAATAAAATATTGTGAGATCAGGTATTCAAAAGACCGGGCACTGGAGTTAGGGTACCGGTCCAAAGCCATTGTCAGCCATAGTCATATCCATCATAACATGGCCGATGGGTATAGTTCCAGCGGGGGCGGCTTTTATTCTACTCACCCTTATTATTTAAAAATTGAAAATAATTTTATCCATCATAACCAAGCCGGGTATAATGGTGGCGGATTATCTATTTATGAACCTTACCATACTCAGATTCTGAATAACACGATCAGTCATAATACCACACGTAATGACGGAGCGGGCATTTATACATATTCATACAGTGCCCGGGGATCTTTAACAGAAGGCAATTTGATTGAAAACAATCAATGTTCTTCCGGCGGCGGAGGAATAAGTTCCAGTGCAAGCGATACAATCATGAATAATATCATCAGGAATAATTCTTCATTTACAACGGGTGGAGGTATTAAAGCATACAAAAATACTACAATAATTAATAATTTGATTGATGGAAATCAGTGTACTTATCCGGAATACTCGTATGGAGGCGGAATGCATATATATGCAGGTAATTTCAATGTTATAAATAATTTGGTGGTCAATAATTACGCGATCTCAGGAGCAGGATGTTACATGTCATCCGTGAAAGGAATATTTGCAAACAATACCATATGTAAAAATAACAGCGGTAATGACGGGACAGCCATGTTCATCAGTGGCGATTACACCCCGGAGGTGACTAACAACATCATTTGGGGAAATTCACCCACGGCATCTGAAAGCCAGATCCATATATATGACGAAGAATTACAACCTGTTATAAAAAACAACATCATCGAAGATGGGAAGAGCAGCATCAGTTACCCCGTAAGTGCCTATTATTTGTCGGGATACAGTAATAATTTTGATAAGGATCCTTATTTTGTCGATTTTAACGGTAACGACTATCAACTCACAGACAGCTCATTATGCATTAATGCAGGTGTTGAAGATATCCCGGGTGTCGTTCCCGAATATGATATAGCAGGAAATGACAGGGTTTACAGCGGTGCAGTGGAAAGAATAGATATAGGGGCATACGAATATGCCGGTGAGCCTGTAAACCGCCGGCCTGTATTAAAAAATCCCGGGGATATTGCCATTTTCCCTACCCAAACAAAACAGGTGAAAGTGGAATACCTTGATACCGATGAGGGTGATACACATACCATAACCCCTGAACCGGATGACCCCCATATTACCATAGAAAACCTGTCGGGTGATACAACCGGTTCCACTTATGACCTGGTTGCATCAGCAGGCTGGCAGGGCTTAGCCAATATCAAGGTCAGTGTTGAGGACAGCCGGGGACTGAGAGACTCGGTATATTACTCGGTTAGTATAAGCGACAGTGTGTGTGGTGAGATCGGCGAAGATGAGGTTTGGGACAGGGATACGGTATTTGTTGCCTGTGACCTTACTGTACAACAGGGAAGTACGCTTATCATTAAGCCGGGAACAGTTGTTGCTATTAAAAACAGGGTCAAAATTAATGTGTATGGAACCCTGGTGGCCGAAGGTAATGAGCCGGACATGATCGCTTTTATATCCACAGATACAAATGACGTACGTTGGGATGGAATTTATTTCTACAGGAACAATGAGGGTAACGACACATCGAAGCTTTCATACTGTACATTTAAATATGGCGGTAATGTTGAGATCAGGAACGACCGTGTAGTTGTATCGCATTGTAATTTCAGTAAATGTGAAGCCCCTAATGGTGGGGGGATTGTTGTTTTAAATGCCAGTCCTTTAATTGAGGGCTGTACATTTACATCGAACAGGGCCTTATATACGGGAGGAGGTATTTCCTGTATTGATGAGGACCGGTTTGACTATTTTTACACCAATCCTGTTATCAGGAATAATGACTTTTCCTTTAACAGGGCCACCCATGGCGGGGCGGTATACTGCGGGGCAACGGGTGCGGTTATCAGCGGCAATACCATTCGTAATAACCAGGCAAGTTACGGGGGCGCTGTTTATTTCTATAAGGACGGCAGAGATCCTTTGCTCGAAAATAATCTGATATACCGGAATACAGCCTTCTACCAGGGAGGCGCTGTATGCTATGACGAAAGCGGGAGATCCTTTCAGATCAACAATACCATTGTAAAAAATTCCGCAGGCAAAGGAGGGGCATTGTATGTTTATTATTCCTGTCCATGCATATACAATGACATTTTGTACTATAATAAAGCGGATCAAAGCGGCCGGGAGGTATATTTGTATGATAATAGAGCAGATCCTTCTTTTTACAATTGTTTTATTCAGTATGGTTTCGATGGTATTGCCGGAGCGGGTTCCGGCCCTGAATACGGCGGTCATTACGATTACAACCGGGATATTGATCCCTTCTTTGCCGATACGGCCAATAACAACTATCGACTTTCCGACAGTTCATCCTGTATAAATTCGGCAACCATGAATATCCTGTATTATCAGGTACCCGAAGTGGATATCGAAGGCAATCCGAGAGTATTTGCCGGGGATATCGCGGCACCGGATGCCGGGGCTTATGAATTCCAGGCCAATCCCGTGAACAGAAAGCCTTATATAGAGGCCATGGGAGACCAGTATACCTATATATCACAAAGAAAAAAGCTGAGTGTGCATTTTACTGATTTTGATATAACCGATGTACATACCTTGTCGGTCAGCACGAACAGCGCTCATATTACCGTTGAAAATATCAGCGGGAATACATCCGGTTCAACCTATGAACTGGTGCCGGAAAACGAATGGCTGGGAACAGCTGAAGTATATGTGAGGGTAGATGATGATCAGGGTAAATATGACATTGATACGTTTAACCTGATCGTGTCGGAATATTATTGCGGAAGTATTACCGAAAATACGGTGTGGGATAAAGATACCGTCAAAGTAGCGTGTGATGTTACGGTTGAAGAAAATGCCACCTTAACGATCATGCCGGGTACTGTAGTAATGTTTGATGAATACGCCCAGCTTAAGGTATTGGGCAGGTTATCGGCCGCGGGAACGGAGGGGGACCGGATCGTATTCACATCATCCGATCATTCTGAATATCCTGGTGAAGGGTATGCAGGCTGGAGGGGAATCCGCTTTTACGGTCCGGGTAGTGCCGATACTTCCGAATTAAAATATTGTACAATTCAATATGCTAAAGGAGCAATGCTTGATCATGTATCGGACGAATATGGCGGGGGCCTGTTTTTTGATGACTGGAGCAGGGGTACGGTTGAGAATTGTATCATCAGTCATAATTCGGCAATCAGAAGGGGTGGCGGAATATATTGCAATTCAAGTTATATACGGTTTGAAAACAACATTATAAGCAATAATAGTGCTGACAGCGGTGGCGGTGGTATATACACCAATATCGGTAATATTAATCCAAAAACTTATTATCTTGTCAATAGCATTATCTGTAATAATTCAGCCAAATACGGGGGAGGTATCTATTGTAACGGGGTAAACTGTTATAACAGTATCATAGCCTTTAACGATGCAAATTACGGGGGCGGGATGTATGTCTCTAATAACAGATCCGAAATAATCAATTCCGTTTTCCGGGGTAATGAAGCACATTTAAACATTTCCTCTGATCAGATAGCCCTCAATGACCTGTATAGTCACATTGACCTGTTTCATAATGTAATAGAGAACGGCCTTGATGGTATTGATTCTCATTCTGCGATCGACAGTAACGAATGCCTTATAACAGAGGATCCCCGGTTTATATCACCATCCGCGGGAGCAGGCACAGCCTTTAACGGATTAACGGCCGACTGGTCATTGGCTGCCGGTTCATCCTGCATTAACAGGGGTACCATAGAAAACGGCAAATATTTTGAATTTCTTCCTGTGGATATTCATGGGGAAGAAAGGATACTTATGGATACTATTGATATCGGCCCTTATGAATTCAGAAACATCTCCCCGTTAAGAACAGGCAAAGTTCCCGGACAGCAGGTTGAGGCGGAAACAACATGCAATATCAGTATCCCGGTAAACAATGTTTTCAGCGATGGTAATACCGGGGATACATTTACTTATCATGTTTCAGCAATTGATCAGCCGGCCTGGTTAGATATTGAAATGATCTCCGGCAATATTCATATTTCCGGCACACCGGTGAACAGCGATACAGGTACCACACAGGCCGTAGTTGTCGCTACTGACCTATTCGGGGCGGAAGCAAGGGATACTTTCAGTATAGAAGTGTTGAAAGCAACAGAAAAGGAAGAGGAGGAAGAGGAGAAAGAAGAGGAGGAAAAAGGGGAAACCTTTGCATACGGATCCATAACGGATCATCAGGTAACGATATTTCCGGTTCCTGCCGGCGATGTTCTTAATATCAGGTTTTTACATAATTTCGAAGGCAAATGTACGTTTGAGATCATCGATATTCATGGCAGGATCCTCAGGAAACAAAACCTGACCGGTAGAGGTATTACAGTGGTTGATGTATCATCAATACCTGCCGGCACCTACCAGCTGGTGTTACAATCTGAAAATGAATACAGGACATTCAGAATAGCAGTTCTGTGATGATGGCTGTAAATGTGTATAATCCATGGGGAGGAAAGCTAAATAACAGATCATTATAGTGAATTTAAGTACGAGTTAAGGTATTGCAAAAAGTCATCTTTTTTACGGCGGGGGATAATAATGGTATCCCCGTTCATCATAGTTATCTTTCCCCCGCTTTGTTTATTATAAACCTTTACACAATCGAGGTTTATAATATGAGTCCTGCCTAAGCGGTAAAAGTTGCTTCCGCACAAGGCAGATTCAAAACTTTTCAGATGCCGGGAGGCTATGATGGATCCTTTATTAATGAAATGCAACATAGTATAGCTGCCATCTGCACGCAGGTATTCTATTTCATTGAGGTTAATAAGCTTGATCCCTTCATTAGTGGAAACCTGGAGTTTCTTTTTAGAAAACCTGGCATGTTCAGTAGTTTCCGTAATTTTATTATGATCCCCGGCTGATTTGCCATGCTGTAATACCCTTTCGACAGCGATACGCAGATCCCTTACGCAAACGGGTTTCAGTAAATAATGTGTGATCTCGAACCTGAATGCATCACATGCATACCGTTTAAACCCGGAGACCACAATGGTTTTGAATTTTTTGTCAGGAACCTGGTATAGCACGTCAAAACCGGTACCATCATCAAGCTCGATATCTAAAAAAACCAGGGCGGGTTGATGATTCAGTATTATTTTGGTGGCGTCCTGAATATTTGTAGCAGTGGCAACAACATTAAGTTCAGGGCAATATCCCGATATTAATGAAAGTAATAATGAAAGTGATTTGGGATCATTTTCAATTATTATGGTCTTTAGTTTTTGCATACTATACAAGTTTATTGACAGCCTCTATATAGTGTCTGTCCATAATGTCCGATATCCGCGTTGCTGCTCATATTTTAAATCCTCGAATACTTTAGTATACTGCGGTTTAAAATGTTTTTCACAACATAAATTATTTTTAAAGGTGTTCAAGAGCTCACTTTTAAATGAGTTCTTGAACACATTTAAAAGTGTTCCAGAACTCACTTTTAAAGGTGTTCAAGAGCTCACTTCGTTCGGTTCGCGCGCCTTGATCTCGAACATTCTGAACAAACACTGAGAGTTTATTGACAGCCTATATATAGTGTCTGTCCATAAAGTCCCATTTGCCGCGTTACGCTTGTCCGAAAATTGCTCATTTACGACAAGTAAACTCCGTATTTCCGGACCGCGCGAGCCTTGCAAATGAAACTTTATGAACAGGCACATGACCGGTTAAACATTTTGCCCAGTTTATTGACAGCCTCTATATAGATCTTAGTGTCGAAGGGATGACTATTTCAACCCTTGTACCCGCGCATTTTCCATCCTTCTTTTTTATTTCTGTAAAAGTAAAATCTGTTTCTGCATTATTCAAAATTCCTATCAATAAAAGCCGCTTTTTTGTTAATTCGAGCCCGTATGAAATATGTTTTGTGTCGCCCGTGCCGTCTTTTGATTTTTCAAATCCTATGCCATTGTCAATAATAGTGTAGGTCAGGTTACCATTGTTACGAATTATTTTAGTTTGTATGTCCCCTTTATGTTCAAGCTTCATAATACCATGTTTAATTGAATTTTCCACCAGGGGCTGTATTAAAAATGAGGGGACCAATTGCTTTTCAATATCTATAGCGGGGTCTATTTCTATATCATAATCAAATTTGTTATCCAGCCTTACACGTTCCAGCTCAAGATAGATTTTAAGAGCTTCAATCTCGTCTTTTAATGCAATGATGTCGTTCTGTGAATTGTATAAATTAAGCCTCATCAATTGAGCGAACTGCGAAACAAAATCCATCGATTCTTCCTTTTTGTTGTTATAGATAAAATACTGGATCGAATTGAGGGTATTGAATATGAAATGCGGGTTAATCTGTTGCGTCATTAACCGTTGCCGGTAACTGTTTATCTCATTTTTCAGGTCGTATAATTTTTGCTTCTGCCTGGATCTGTATGTAATTACCAGGAGGGCAGAAATAATCAGAATTGCAATAACCCCTAATATGGTAATATTACGTATCAGCCGGTAACGTTTCGCCTCGGCCTTCAATTCGGCATCCAATTGTTCCTGCTTCTTATTCAATTCATATTGCATCCTGATGTTTGCGATCTCATCTGTTTTTTGCTTATTTACAGCCGAATCGTTTCGTTGGGAATATAATACATGGTAATTATAAGCTTTGGCATAATCGCCCAGGTTTTCATACACTTTGCTTAACTTGAGGTATGCCCCGGTTATTAATGAGCTCTCTCCTTTATCCCTGTCTTCTATAGCATTCAGAAGATGTGTTAGAGCTTTACCATATTGTTTGGTTTCCGTGTAAACCCGGCCATAATAAATATCAGCCGCGATAATTATATTAATGTAGTTGTTTTTTTGAGCAATACTATCCCCTTTTGCCAAGTATATCATAGCACTGTCATACAGGTTTTTGTCAGCATATAAGATTCCCGTGTTAAGAAGAGAAACTGCTTCCATCGCGGGAAAGTTTACCCTTTTTGCATAGTCACTGGAAATTTGAAAGTATCGCATAGCTTTATCAAATTGTTCCAGATCACGATAAACCTCTGCTATAGTATTTGTCAGTTCACTGGCCCGTTTATAATTATTTGTTGCCAGAGAGTACTCCAATGCTTGATTACAATATTTGATAGCCGGCCCGTGTTTTTTCATAAACCAATAATTATAGCCCATAGTCTGAAGGAACTTTAGTATCCTGGTAGTGTCTTTTAACTCTTCGGCGATTGGTAATCCCTTATATATGTAATGTGTGGAAATATCATAAGCCCCCATACGCCTGTAAAGAGTACCCAGGTTAGCATAGTTGCTTATCAGGTGTTTCCTTTTATTATGATTCTCATTTATGGCGAGTGCCTTTTGGATGAAAAAAAGCGCCGTATCAAACCTGTTCTGCATTATTGAAATACTTCCGAAATTATTATACAGATCTGCCAGATAATCCGGTTCATCCGGGGGAGCATTATCCATGGCTTTTTTTAAAAAAAAGGCTGATGAATCGTATAAAGATTTAAAGTAAAAAACCTTGGCGTGGTTTTTATATATCCGGCTTACAAAATACCGATCGTTGACAAAAGGAGCAGCATGCACTGCTTTTTGACTGTATAAAAGAGCGCTGTCCGGATGAATTGAACATAAGCTGTCTGCTGTTTCCAGTAAGTTGCGAACAGTTGAGGTGTCAATGTCTGATCCCGCGTAAGAGATATAGGATCCGGAACTTATAGCAATGGCTATAAAAAATTCAGGTAGTGACATTATAAAAAATGTTTAATGTATCAGCAAAAATATATTGTTTTTAATACTTAACCGCAGGTGCTTAAATATTTTAATGAAAAATTCATAATTCTTATAAGCATTGCCATACGGGAAGCATAGCCCGGTAATTCATTCACGGCTATCATAAAAGTCCGGGGTTTGGATGAATCAGTTTAATATTCCCCATATTTTAAAATATATTTTTTAATCTTGCAGCCCGATGCAAAGGACCGTATTATTATATAATAACACTACTCCACCCTGAAAATAGCCCTCAGGCAGGTACCTCTTTTGTTCATTGAAATGAGTACCGAGCGCCGGGTTGTATACCCAAAGGCGGGGCTAAAAGCTGTGAAGTGGATAGTCCTCGGGGCCTCAAAACCGATACAGGGCTGGGGTGAGCAGGCATGGCCAACCCAGGTAAATATTCCGAAACCACCGAAATGGCAAAGGGGCGAAAAAAGAGGATGACACGCCCTGTATCCGCCAGCTGGCGGATGAGCTGGCAGGTTAAACGTGGTCAACGTTACGTTTACGGGGATGTTGCCCAGCCGGTGGACAGGATAGGCCTAAACCTGCATACTTTGTTACTTACACGGAACATGGAAGCACGGTGCTCTCTTTTCCTGTAACAGCGGGATCAAAAACCCTAACCGCAAGGTATGGGGAACCGAGCGAAGCGAGCTCATGAACCGGAACGAAGTGTAGCTCGGCGAAGCCAATACCGTAAAAAAATAATTATATATTATGAGTAATTGCCAAGGCTGTTAAAGAGAAGCGCTGGGGCAAAGCTAAAGCCCTGATGTTTCTCATTACCAAATCCTTTTATGCTAAACTATTGGCTGTATTCACTTTTTATCACAGCATATCCGCAAATACAAGGGTAAACTGCTGATAAAACCATCACGGAAATCTGTTCAGGCTTTCAAAGATAAGATAAAACTTATTGTACGGGAAAGCCATGGACTGCCTG
>Ga0307422_1000763_pt1 | contig 17267 bp, 15 predicted proteins | sample SalMarWE160290MG_FD_202153 | JGI IMG/M metagenome (GOLD analysis project Ga0307422, IMG submission 202153) | Salt marsh sediment microbial communities from the Plum Island Ecosystem LTER, Massachusetts, United States - WE1602-90 | ecosystem: Environmental > Aquatic > Marine > Intertidal zone >...
GGTCCTTATCGTCAATCCCGATACCGAGGAGATCAAGCACACCTACAATACCTCGGCGTCGATCCAGGTGGGCTCGGAATCCGCAGGCGGGTTCTCTATCTCCACCATTCCCCTTGAGCCCCGGCCTTATGTTGCGATCCTCCGGGTGCAATCCGCTTCGATGAGTGAAGCCAAGACGATAGCCCATGTCACCTTTGAGGTCATCCCCGGCCTTGAGGCCACCAAGACTATACTCGATATGGTCCATCTCCTCGTGTGGGTCAACGACAAGTGCGATCATGATTCCTCGCAACAAAAAGTGAAGTGTCCTGTGCCGCGACCGCACGATTGCATACGGGTCGATTTATTGGAGCAGATACTCAATGAAGCAGGGGTCACGTATCACATTGTGTACAAGAGGTGTGATTTTGAGCACGAGATGAGGAATCCATTCTATACGGACTTTATGATCCTCGGAGACCGGGCACCCTTGAGGGATCACTATGCAGATGAGCTGCGGGAGCAGGTCTATTCAGGCAAAGGATTCCTTTCCTCGCTCTATCTCAAGCATGGGAAATGCCTCGACCATTGGCATGAGGATGATCCGCTCTTCGGTCTGATCTACCGGGGGAGACTGCCGGGGTCCTCTCACCGCATTGAGATCCCCGAAGGGGTGCTCTCTGGGGAGGTATCATTTGAGGCCAAGGGGGATGCCCTGCGGGTGGAGACCGATGATCCAGAACAGATCCTAGGCTGGATCACGAGGCAGAGGGGCGGTCACTGTTGTCCTCCGATGCACAAGGATTACCCGGGGATCATTAAGAACCAGTATGGAGAAGGAAAGACCCTCTTCTTTGCCTTTGACATCGGTGTCACGCTCGATGAAGAGACATACCAGACCCTTTCAGAAATATTTAAAAATAGCCTCTCCTTGATTCATACTCCAGCCGATACGGAGCTCTTCGCTCCCTTCCAATACGTCCCCATTGCCATCACCCTGCAGAATCTTGACGGCGCCCTGGATTTGAGGATCACGGAGACCTATCCGGAAGAGCTCACAATCTACGATCCGTACACAGAGGAGTGGATTACGGATCGCCCCTGGGCTTTCGATGTTCACCTCGATAGCGAGGAGACAGCACAGATTCTCTACTATGCATTTACCCCCGATCAGGCGGGCACGCATGTACTTGAGACCGAAATTGCATACGTTGAGAATGAGAACTCCTATCCCTGTCAGATGCTGAGCGTCACGATTCCGGTGGTGAGAGATGCGGCGCAAACGACACAGGATATTCTTGAGGCACTCGATGCCCTTCAGGTCTCACGGTACTCCGACAAGGCGGCAATAAAGATTGCTATGATGTTTATCTACAAGGTCAAGACCAGGCCTCCAAAATCACCCTTCTATGCTGAGAAGAACATCCACGATATCCTGAAGGCAATTGACGCATTACGTTCTGTCAAGAGTGCCGATACCTCGGCGATCAGGCTGATGATGGATGAACTGCTCCAGATATGGGAGACAACGGCCTACCTATCCCCTCACTCGCCACTTCCATGGCCCGGCTGGAAAGACGAGGGCTGGGGTGAGGACGAGGAAAAGTGGGGCGAGGACGAAGAAGATGAGTAAATTCTGAGAGTTGTCATACATATAAATAGGGGAACGTTAAGAAGCGGGTTTCCAGAGATGAGTTAAGGAGACCCGTTTCTTTTTTCCCCTTTTTTGTATCTTTTCAGAGGATGTTCTATAGGGGAAAGCTGTCTCTTAATAACTCCTCTCAGCCAGGAACTTTAATAAATGATGCAAGACAGGGTGTGAGAAATTGATGGAATCGGCGATGGACTCGGCCTCATGTAATTGTTGCTCGATAAATTCTTGCGCCTCGTCCACGATCCCCGCTTTGAGGACGGCGTCTCTGGCTGCTGGAAATTCCGGCAGGGCAAAGAGATCGGGCGGGAGCTGAGGATTAGCCTTGGCCTTGTGATAGTACCCGATAGTAATATACGTTTTCTTCTTTCTTCGCCAGTCGCTCCCCGCATCCTTGCCCAGGGCCTTTTCATTTGCCACGAAATCCAAGAGGTCGTCTCTGACCTGAAAGGCCAAACCGACGTGTCTTCCCATTTTCTGTAAGCCCCCCAATACATGACTATCGGACGAGCAGGTGAGATAGCCCAATTCACAGGCCAGGGTAAAAAGGCGCGACGTTTTTTGGGAGATCATGTGGAGGTAATCATCCAGGGCAACGTCATCTCTGGCCTCAAATGCCTTATCCCTGGCCTGGCCCTCGCATACCACATACATGCCGTCGGTAAAGGTCTCGAGCATGGCGACGAGGTTAGGTGATGTTACCGTCAACAGCTTCTGGTAGGCGAGGGCGACCATGGCGTCACCCGCTAATATGGCGGTGCCTGTATCCCATTTGGTATGCACGGTTTCCGATCCCCTCCTGAAATGGTCATCGTCCATGATATCGTCGTGGACGAGGGTAAAGTCGTGCAGGACCTCGAGGGCCACGGCGGCGGGGACGGCACCTTCGTAATCGTCGCAGAAGTGTTCGGCCGTGATGAAGGTGAGTAACGGTCGAACCTGTTTTCCCGGCAGGGTGAAAAAATAGGAGATCGGATCGCGCAAGGCGGCTAGCTTTGGCAAAGAAGCGAAGTGCCGTAATTCCCTCGCAATCCTCTCCTGATAGGGACGTACTAGGGCAGTGAATGATTCTTCCATCACGTCATCATGACATTATGGGTTAGGACAACCTACTTCTCACCCATGAGGGTATACAATTGAAACAGGAAACATGACAGCATATTCTATATGTTTTGTCAATAAAAAGGCCATCGGGTCTTTTATGTCACAGGGAATGAGGTGTCAAGGCAGTTGTAATTCACGGTGATCTCCCCTACAATATTCTGCGATCATGAATACCTCGCCAAGGAGAGGAAGTCTTGCGGGTTAAGCTGGCCAGGATGGCGGGTTTCTGCATGGGGGTGCGTCGCGCCATGGAGATCGTGCTGGCGGAGGTCAATAAGGGGACCTCTCCTCTGTATACCTACGGTCCCCTCATTCATAACCAACAGGTGTTAGGGCTGCTTGCAACCAAAGGTGTGACGGCAGTCGATGATATCACCGATCTGGACGAAGGGACCATTGTCATTCGGGCGCACGGTATCCCTCCGACAGAGCGCCGTCGCATCAAGTCTTCCGGCCTGCGGATCAGAGACGCCACCTGCCCTCGTGTGGCCCGGGTGCAGGCCATTATCAGCTCCTATACCAACCAGGGATATCACGCCGTTATCGTGGGGGACAGGGATCACCCGGAGGTCAAGGGCCTGATGGGCTATGCCCATGGCAGGGCACACGCCATCAAAAGCACGAAGGAGGTCACCCAACTCCCCCCCATGAAGAAACTCTTCGTAGTCGCTCAGACCACCCAGGCAGGGTCGACCTTTCGCGAGGTGGTGAAGGCCGTCAAGGGCCGATTCCCCGACGCCCTTATCTTTGATACGATTTGCGACGCCACCTATCGCCGCCAACGGGAGGTCAGGGCATTCTCGGGTCATGTCGACGGCGTGGTAGTGGTGGGCGGTTATAACAGCGGGAATACCCAGCGGCTCGTCCAGATCTCCAGGGAGGCAGGGATACCGACCTTCCATGTGGAGACCGAGAAGGAACTCGACAAGGAGAAGCTGGGGGATATGGAGGTGGTGGGGGTCACGGCAGGTGCCTCGACACCGAACTGGATGATCAAGAGCGTGGTCAGGGCGATAGAGGGCATACAGAGCCGTACCGAGACCTTGCTCGGTCGGTGGATCATCAGGGCCGTTCGGTTCTTGTTGCTGAGCAACGTGGTCACGGCCGTGGGTGCCTTTGCCCTTGCCTATGCGGCCACCATACTCTCCGGGAGAAGTGCCGGGATCATCTATCCCTCCCTGGCATTTTTTTACATCTACGCCATGCACGTCTTGAACCGGTTCCTCGATAAGGGCGCAAGCGCGTACAACGACCCGGAGGTGGCTACCTTTTATAAAAAACACCGCACCGTGTTAGTGGTATCGGGGATCGTCTCCATCATAACTGCTCTTGCCCTCTCCTGGCATCTGGGTCTCGGGGTCTTTGTTGCCATGGCAGGTCTCAACCTCTTGGGGATCATATACAGCATCCCTCTTGTGCCTGAGGGCCTCAGACACCTCTGGCCATACGCCAGAATTAAGGATTTCCCCGGCTCCAAGACCCTCTCAGAGGCCCTGGCATGGGGTGTGGTGATCACCCTCCTTCCCTTGTTGGGAAGCCAAAAGATAGAATTGCTTGCCGCTGCGGCGGCTTTCATCTTCGTGTTTTCCCTTACGTATATTCGATCGGCCCTCTTCGACATCTTTCAAGAGCAGGGAGACCTCATCGTCGGGGCGGAGACCCTTCCCGTTATCCTGGGAGAGGAGAAGACACTGCTGCTCCTGAAGGGTGTCGCCCTGTTTGCAGGGGTGTTCCTCATCGCGGCCTCCCTCTCCGGTGCCGTGGGACCATTTGCCTATCTCTTGATCCTGACGGTCCTCTCAGTGGCCCTCTGCCTGGTGGCATATGAGAGGCGGTGGCTTCACCCTGGCAGGCGTTTTGAGGCCCTGGTGGAGGGGAATTTCTTTTTGGCAGGGTTCTTGGGCCTGATCTGGCAGATATTTGCGTAAGCCAGTAAAGAGTTTCCTCAGAGGTTAGCAGAGAGCAGATGAATGAGGTCACCGATATACTTCAAAGGGGCTGGGGGCTGTTGGGGTTTGCCAGCTCTGAGATTGCCTACGTCTATATCGGATCGCTCCTCGTCGCCCTGCTCTGTGTCATCTATGGTCTGCTCTCATGGAAGGAAGCGGTAAAAGCCGCCTTCAGACGGTCGCGCAGGCCGAGGAGGGTGAGGCGGGTGAAAAAGGGTAAAAGGCCCCGGCGGAGGTGATGACAGGAGGGTAGGGTAGAGGAATGCGTCTCTACAGTAATATCATCGTAGTCGTTTTATATATCATCGTCATGGGCTACCTCGCCTACCGGGGGCGCAAGGGGAACGGTACGGCCTCCGACTCAATGATCGCCGAGCGCGGTGTGTTCTCTCTTGCGTATGAGGGGAGTCTTATCGGTACGGCGGCCATTATCGGGTTTGGGGGTGCGGCGGCGTTGTTCGGGTTTTCCCTTCTGTGGTTGAACTTCCTTGCTATCCTGGTGGGTATATTCATCGCCTTCGTCTTCTTCGGCAAGAGGACTCGGCGCATGGGGATTGCCCTTCATGCCCAGAGCTTTTCGGAAATTTTGGGTGAGCGGTATCAGTCCCGGTTCATCCAGGGTTTCGCCGGGATGGTGGTCTTTGCCTTTATCCCCCTCTTTGGGGCCGCAATCCTCATCGGGGTCGCCCGGCTCATCGAGGTCTCATTCCATGTCCCGTACCCAGTGGGGTTTCTTGCCTTTGCCCTGTTGTTGATCCTCTTTATCATTATCGGAGGTCTCAAGGGGGTGAGGTATACCGATACCGTTCACGGCCTCGTTATATTCGCCATGATGGCGATCCTCTGTTTCTGGACCTACCATTTGCTCGGCGGCATCGTCCCCGCACATCAGGCCCTGACGTCGATCGCCCCCCTCGTCCCGGAGCGATTGGCCGACGCGGGGCTTCAGGGGTGGACCGCGGGACTACGATGGGGAAGTCCCTTGTGGTGGATCGCGTGGTCCAGCCTCATTTACGGAGTGGGGATCGGCACCCTCGTTCAGCCCCCGCTCGTGGCGCGGTTTCTGGCGGCCTCATCGGAGCGGGAGCTGGACCGGGCCGTGCTGGTGGGTGGGGTCTTCATGCTGGTCGTTATGGGGGTGTCTCTCACCGTCGGCCCCTTAACCAATATCCTCTTCGCGCAGAGGTTGGGGGAGATCTCCATCGCCGTGGCCGGGGGGAATACGGACAAGATTATCCCCCTCTATGTCGATAGGGTTATGCCCTGGTGGTTTGGCCCCCTCTTTCTGGTGGGGGTGCTGTCGGCCTCTCTGGCTGCCTTACGCTTGCTGTTTCGAGTCGGCGGCGTCTCCCTGGGGAGGGACTTCTACGGCAAGGCCTTGGGGTTTGGTGAGGAAGGAGGGATCGTCTTCACCAGAGTGGGGATGGTTCTGAGCATCGTCGCCACCGTCCTGTGGGGGCTGGTACTGCCGCCCAGTGCCATCGCCCGCGCCACCGCCTTTTTCTTCGGTGTGTGCGCCGCCGCTTTTTTATCGCTGTATTGCTTGGGCCTCTATTGGAAGGGGGTTACCAAGGCGGGGGGTATCGCAAGCATGGTGGGGGGGCTCGGCACGAGCTTTTTGTGGATGATCTTTTTCCATGGCCAGGAATCGGCGATCCTCGGTATCTGTCAGGTCCTTTTCGGTACGGCGAACCTGGTGGCGGATTTCCCCTCCACCTCCTGGGCGTGGCACGTGCAGTATGTGGACCCCGTAGTCATCGCCCTCCCCGTCTCGTTCGCCCTCTGTATCATAGTGAGCCGTAAGACACGGAAGTTGCCCAAGAGTCACCTCGACAGGTGTTTTAAGGGCATTGGAAAATAAAGGTTTTTGTCCCGCTTCTTTGTCCAATGTCAAGACCTGGCTCCTTTAATACCCTTAATACCCTTGCCATGTTTACTTTTATTATATGATTTTAAATAATGCCGAAAGTCCTAAGATAATAAAGGCTATCCCTCCCCAAAAAAAAGACAGTTGATAGCCTTTTTCGCTGGCGCTCCCTCCTAAAATTTCAAAAAATAAATTGTGTGTGCTCTTACCAATTTTTTTACTAAAGGTAACAAAGATTAAACCCATAATAATGCCCAAAGCCCCATTAAAAATATTAAGATTATTCATCTATAACCCCCCCCTAAAAAAAAATATTCAGAGACACCATTCCCTATTCTGATCTGGTCTAAGATTACCTACGAGCGAACCGTTTCGTTCTTCTCTTTTTTTTCTTGGGTTTTGACTTAAGCGACTCGGCTTCGACAAATATCTTCTTCACCGCCGGCACGACCTCTTGGACACCCCGCTCCACCTTGTCGATGGCCTCCTCCACCTGATCGGTGTCCAGGCCGTCTGCGAAGTTGATATCCAGGTTGACCAGGATATCCTCGGGCCCGAGGTGCATGGTGAGTATATCTACCACCTCCTTTACCTCGGGCACGGCGGCGATGGCCGCCTTGATCTTCCTCAGATCGGTCTGCGACACTCCCTCTCCGATCAACAGGCTCTTGGTCTCATAGAAGAGCACCAGGGCCACCGCGGCGAGGATGATCCCGATGATGACGGAGGCCGCTCCGTCGAAGACCGGATTGCCGGTGAGGGTGGTGAGGAGAATTCCCCCTAAGGCGATGGAGAGCCCGAAGATGGCGGCGGAGTCCTCCAGAAAAATGATAAAGATGGATGGGGCCTTGGATTCACGAATGGTCCGGAAGACCCCCCGTCTTTTTATGGTACCCTTCAACTCCTTGAAGGCGATACGCCACGAACAACCGTCAAAAAAGAAGGAGAGGGCGATGACCAGGTACCCCCAACCCGGTTGTCTCAGGGGCTCGGGATGAAGGATCTTGCTGATCCCCTCGTGTACGGAGAAGACGGCCCCGATGATGAAGATGGAGAGGGAGACGACAAAGGCCCAGAAGTACCGCTCCATGCCGTAGCCGAAGGGGTGACTTCGGTCGGCGGGACGGGCGCTCAGCCGTAACCCCAGCAGGAGGAAGGCCTGGTTGCTCGTATCGGCCAGGGAGTGAAAGCCCTCGGCCAACAGGGCAGAGCTGTTGATGAAGATGGCGACGGTGAACTTCATGACGGCGATGAGGATATTGGCCGTTAAGGCCGCTATCACCGCCCGTTTCGTCCTGAACGCCGATGTCCTTGCCTGTTCTACCACCTGAGCTTCAGAGTTCCTCCACGGTGATCAGATTGGTGGTCCCGGGCAGATCGACCGGGGTCCCCGCCGTAACCACCACCCGCTGATCCTTGGCCACCCATCCCTGCTGGAGGGCGGCGGTGATCCCCTTGCCCACGATCTCATCCACGTTGGTGAATTCGGGGACCAGGATGGGGTGTACACCCCAGGAGAGGACGAGTTGCCTGACAGTAGCGGGTTGGGGGCTAAAGGCGAGGATGGGATAACGGGGTCGATATCGGGAAACCAGCCTGGCCGTCCTGCCGGTACGGGTCGGTGTAATAATGGCGGCCGCTCCCAGGCCCTCGGCCAACCGGCAGGCGGCATGGCTCATGGAATCGGCGATCTCCCCCTTCTGATACGGATTGGGGGGGAGGAAGAGCCCGTGGGGGAAACCCTTTTCCGTCGCCTGGGCGATTATCACCATGAACCGCACGGCCTCGACGGGATATTTACCCGTTGCGGTTTCTTCCGAGAGCATGACGGCATCGGTGCCGTCGAAGATGGCGTTGGCCACATCCGATGCCTCCGCCCTGGTGGGACGGGGGCTTTCCACCATCGATCGCAACATCTGGGTGGCGGTGATGATGGGTTTTCCGAGGGTGTTGGCCCTCTTGATCAGGTCCTTCTGCACCAGGGGGACCTCCTCCAAGGGTATCTCCACGCCCAGGTCGCCCCTGGCCACCATGATGCCGTCTGCCTCCTCCATGATTTCTTCGATATGTCCTAAGGCCTCATGCCGCTCGATCTTCGCAATGAGGGGGATATCGGCATGCTGAGACTTCAAGACCTCCTTGGCCTCTCGGATGTCCTCGCCGCTTCTAACGTAGGAGAGGGCGATAAGGTCTACCTGTGCCTGCACACCGAACAGGAGGTCCTCCCTGTCCTTATCGGTGAGGGCCTTGGTCCGCAGCTTTCCGCTGGGTATATTGACCCCCTTATGGGAGCTGAGCTCTCCTCCCACCACCACGAGACAGGTGACCTCTTTGGGCCTAACCGACTCCACCTTGAGTTCGAGGGTCCCGTCAGCCAGGAGAATCGTATCCCCCTCCGTGACGTCGTTGGTCAGCCCGGCGTAGGTAACGGGGATCTTTTTCGCGTTTCCCTTTGTTTGTGTGGTGGTCAGGGCGATGGTTGCGCCGGTATCCAACCATACGCTTCCCCCTTCTATCTCCCCCACCCGTACCTTTCCCCCACCGAGGTCTTGGAGGATGGCCACCGGTCTGCCCGTCTTTGCGCTCAACCGTTTCACCAGGTCGATCTTTTCGCCGTGACCCCGATGATCCCCATGGGAGAAGTTGAGCCTGGCCACGTCCATGCCCTCCCTGATCATCGTCTCCATAACGGCCGGATCGCTGCTGGCAGGTCCAATGGTGCAGACTATTTTGGTCTTTTTTATCTCCCTATCTCGTGCGTTGATCATGCGCATTCCCCACATATCTTTCTACGAAGGGAATTTTTTCAATCGATCGAAACCCTCACTGCCCACTACGGCCTGAAGGGTACACAGGACAGAAAAAGGCCTATTCCTCCTTGCGAGAATAGGCCCTCTCTATCTCCACGTTTGGTTATCCCTCACACCCGCGGGATATCGTTACATACCCTCCCGTTCCTTGGGCGGTGGTGATGGTGGTGGCTCCTTTTTTGTCCCAGACTTTGCTTCTCTGGCCCTCAGGCCCGCCTCCAGCTTGTCCAGGACGTCGGCCGTCTTTTCCCGCAGGGAGTTGGTGGCCTTAATGATGGCGTCACCGATTTGGGTGAGGACTTCGGTCTGTTTTTTCAAATCCCCGAGCCCGCCCACCTTTTGATAGGCCAAGAAGGCCAAAAACAGGGCGATTATGGCAATAATAAGTGCCAAGGCTGCCATATCTCGTTCACCTCCCTTCTTCTTGTTGCTCTTGTTGTTTTTGAAGCGACTTTCTTTTCCTCTCTTTGTTGAATTGATCTATCTTGGCGATGATGAACCCTAGGATGATCCCCGCCAGGAAGGAACCGAGGGTGATCAAGGCCTTTGAGACCTCGGTCTCCCAAAAGAGGAATTTCACCCCCACCGATTGGGTGTTATACAGGACGTAGGTGAGGATAACGGCGATGAGGAGGATGAGGGTGATGACGCGTCCAGACACGGTTATTTCCTTCTCTTATTTTTTTTGTTTGACGCGAATACCCGCTCATATATATCATTAACATACTTGAGGTGGATATTCAAGTCAAAATACCCCTCGATCTCTTTCGCGCTTATGATACGCGTGATATCCGCATCATTCTGTACTAGGTGCAGAAAATCCTCTTCCTCCTTCCACGCCCGCATGGCATTGCGTTGCACCCAGTGGTAGGCATCCCCTCGCGAAACCCCCTTTCTGATGAGGGCGAGGAGGAGCTGCTGGGAGTAAATGAGCCCTTGGGTCAACGCAAGGTTCTTTTGCATCCGCTCAGGATATACTACCAGCCCCTTGATGATATGGGTGAGCCGCGCAAGCAGGTAATCCGCGAGGATGGTGCTGTCCGGGGCGATAATCCGCTCCACCGAGGAGTGACTGATGTCCCGTTCGTGCCACAAGGGGATGTCCTCCAGGGCGGCGACGGCGTTGGACCTTACCACGCGGGCCAGTCCCGAAAGGTTCTCCGCCCCGATGGGGTTTCTTTTGTGGGGCATAGCCGACGAGCCTTTTTGCCCCTCGGCAAAGGGTTCTTCGGCCTCCAAGACCTCGGTGCGTTGCAGGTGGCGGATCTCCACGGCGAACTTTTCGATGGAGGAGGCGATCAGCGCCAGGGTCGTGAAGAACTCGGCGTGCCGGTCCCGCTGGATGATCTGTGAGGAGACCGGGGCGGGGGTGAGCCCCAGTTTTTTACAGACGTACTCTTCCACCGCCGGGGGGGCATTGGCAAAGGTGCCCACGGCCCCCGATACCTTGCCCACGCTGATGGTATCTTTGGCTCGTTCCATGCGTCCCCGGTTGCGGCGCATCTCTTCGTACCACAGGGCCATCTTGAGACCGAAGGTGATGGGTTCGGCGTGCACCCCATGGGTCCGGCCGATCATGACCGTCTCTTTATGGGCTACGGCCTGCTCCCGGATCGCCTCCATGAGGTCGTCGATGTCCGCGATGATGATCTGGGCCGCCTCCCGGAGTCGGAGTGAGAGGGCGGTATCGACGATATCAGAGGAGGTGAGCCCGAAGTGGATATACCTTCCCGCCTCGCCCACCACCTCTTCCAGGTGGTTCACGAAGGCGGCCACATCATGCTTGGTCTCGCGCTCGATCTCCACGATGCGCCGGGTATCGATGTGCGCCCGCTCTTTGATCTGTTGCACGGCCTCAGGGGGTATTTCCCCCAACTCGGCCCAGGCCTCACAGGCCAAGATCTCCACCTGGAGCCAGGTGTGGTATTTATGCTCCTCGCTCCAGAGCGCCCCCATCTTTTGTCTCGTGTATCTCGGGATCACTGTTTTAGCTCCTGATCCATTATTCTCCTTAACTCTAAGGGAGAAGGGGAGCGTTGTCAATGTGAAAATAGACGGCGGCATGTCTTCCACCCTTCGCCAACCTTGACACCTCGGGACGCCCCTGTTAGATTGTTGTCGTATTACTGAATCTTGCCTGGGAGTTGAGCCGTGGGAATCGAGTTTAAAAACAGGCTACAACACGCGCGGATCTTGGATCCCAAAACGGGATACGAGGAAAAGACCCTGACCTTGGAGACGAGGTGGGACCCGCTGACCAAGAGGACGGTCAGGGTTTTGGATCTCCCCATCAAAAAGCTGGACAAGCTCGACATAGAAGAGTTTTTAAAAAAGACTGGTGATGTTCGGTGTCCTTTTTGTCCTGGTGCCTTGGAGAAAGTCACCCCTCGGTTTACGGATGATTTCATCGAGGGGGGGAGGCTGTGTCGGGGGGAGGTGTGTGTGCTTCCCAACAGGCTCCCCTTTGATCGGTACTGTGCCGTCGTTGTCCTCACCCGTCAACACTATGTCCCCCTCGCCGATTTTACCGCGGAGCAGCTCTTCAACGGGTTTTCGGCCGCCTGTGCCTATCTGCGCAGAGTGACAGAGGTGGATCCTGCGGTACGGTTCTTCTCCATCAACTGGAACTACCTTCCTATGTCGGGAGGGAGCATCATCCATCCCCACTTGCAGATCATCGGGGGGGACCTCCCCACCCACTACCAAAGGGAGATGATCGAGGGGGGGAGGGAATACCGGCAACACGGAGGAAAGGTCTTTTGGGATGAGCTGATCACCACGGAAGAGGAGATTGGCGAGCGGTATATCGGCGCTGTCGGCAATACGGTCTGGTTGACGAGCTATGCCCCTCTGGGGTTCGGGGACGTCATGGCTGTGGTCAGGGAACGGACCTCCCTCATCGATCTCACCGATCAGGACCTCAGGGACTTCGTCCACGGGCTGCTCAAGGTCTTTCGCTACTTCGACGCATTCAATCACTATAGTTTCAACCTCAGCCTGTACTCGGGGGAATACGGGGGTGATGACTCCTTTTGGGTCAATGCCAGAATGGTGTCCAGGCGGTTGCTCCCCCCGGTGGGGGCGAGCGACGTCAGCTACTTTGAGAAGCTCCACGGGGAGTCGATCGGATACAAGAAGCCGGAGCGATTGTGCGAGGAGATGAGGGGATATTTCTAAGGGCTGCTTATTCTTCCCGGCGATCTATGGCGGTACGGATCATCGAGGCTAACCCCGCCGACACCCTTTAATGAAGCTCCTGCTTACCGGACCCCCCGGTGTTGGCAAGACCACGATCATCCACACGGTACTGTCGGGGATTAAGATCAAGGCAGGGGGATTTTACACCCACGAGATGAGAGAAGGAGGGCAGAGGGTCGGGTTCGCCCTCAAGACCCTGGACGGCGAACATGGGATTCTGGCCCACGTTGATTATCAAGGGAGGCACCGGGTGGGGAGATATGGAGTGGATCTCGCCCTCTTCGAGGCAATGGCCCTGCCGGCCTTGGAACGGGCCTTGCGTGCGAGAGAGCTCATCGTCATCGATGAGATCGGCAAAATGGAGCTCTTCTCCCGGCGATTTCAGGAGATGGTCCTGCGGGTCCTCGATCAGGATGAGCAACACCTCCTCGGGGTCATCCACGAGGGGAGAGGGTCCTTTGCTGAATCCATCAGGCAGCGGGACGATGTGGAGATTATAACGGTGAGCCATGACAATCGCGATGGACTCCCCGCACGGCTCATCGCGCGTTTGCAAGAGGAAAGGAGATGATGCCCCTGGCAGAGGTCTACGTGGACCCCACCCTGGAGGATAATCTTGTGGTCCAGCGGATGAGGGAAAGGCTCGACCACCTCCCGTGGCATGTTTGGGCAGATCTCGACGGGGTAGGCCAAGAGCTGCTCTCATACCACTCAGATCCCTGCGGAGCGGGTAAACGAATCCTCATGATCCGTCCCGCAGCAGGACGGCTGGTAAAAAACTGTCCCGGGACCATCGGCCACGTCTGCTGCGGTTATAAGATCATCAACGTCGTGACCAATTGTCCCCTCGATTGTTCGTACTGTATCCTCCAGGGATATCTGAACAACCCCTGTGTGACCCTCTATCCGGAGTTCGCACAAATCTTTCGTGAGATAGATGAGCTCGTGGATGCCCATCCTCACCGGATCTTCCGCTTCGGCACGGGTGAGCTGGGGGACAGTCTGGCCCTCGATGGGATCGTCCGTTTTGCCGATGAGGCCGTCCCTTTTTTTTCAACAAAGCACAATGCGATCTTTGAGCTCAAGACCAAGGCCTCCGGAGTGGATCACCTCCTGGACCTGGACCACGGGGGTAGGACCGTGTGCTCGTGGTCCCTCAACCCCCCGCGAGTCATAGCGGAGGAAGAGCACCTGACCGCCCCCCTTGAAGAGCGCCTGTTGGCGGCGCGCCGCTGCGTCGATGCGGGGTATCACCTTGGGTTTCACTTCGACCCCCTCATCGCCTATCCGGGATGGGAGGATGACTATCGCAGGGTGGTGGACCTCCTGTTCGAACACATCGATCCCCGCAGGGTCATCTGGGTGAGTCTCGGTGCACTGCGTTGCCCCCCGGCACTGAAACGGCTGGCCGAGGAGCGCTTCCCCGGCTCCCGGATATTCTCCGGCGAGCTGATACGGGGCGAGGATGGCAAGCTGCGCTACCTCAAGCCCGTCAGGGCGGCGATGTACCGTCAGATGGTATCGTGGCTGCGGTCCTATGAGGCGGATCTTTTTATTTATCTCTGCATGGAGCGGGATGACGTCTGGCAGGAGGTCTTCGGCAACAGCCCGAGAAACACCGCGGGTCTCAACAGGTGGTTTGAGGGGCGCGTCCGGCAATTCACCGGGGGTGGGCGATGACCACGGCGATAGGGCTCATCTCTGGGGGGCTCGACAGCATCCTGGCAGCCACGGTCATCCTGGAGCAGGGGATCGAGGTGGTCGGCGTCTCCTTCACCACCCCATTTTTCAGCGCCCAGGGCGCACAGCGGGCGGCGGGTGCGGCAGGTATCCCCCTGCAAGTACTGGATATTACCGAGATCCATCTTGCCATGTTGCGCAATCCCCCACACGGATACGGCAACAACATGAACCCCTGCATTGACTGTCACATACTCATGCTCAAAGAGGCGGGGAGGGTGATGGAGGAGAGGGGAGGGGATTTTCTTTTTACCGGCGAGGTGTTGGGGCAGCGCCCCATGTCCCAGAACAAGGCTTCGTTGCGGGTTGTGGAGCGGGGGTCGGGGTATGAGGGTTTGGTCCTGCGCCCGCTCAGCGCCCACTTCCTCCCCGAGACCATACCGGAGCAAGAGGGGTGGGTCGATCGGGAGCGGCTGTTGGCGATCAAGGGGCGCTCCCGAAAGGAACAGATGGCGCTGGCCAGGCGATATCGCATTACGACGTATCTTTCCCCTGCCGGAGGGTGTCTGCTCACCGATCCGATCTTTTCCCGTCGCCTTCGTGATCTCTTTAATAATCAAAGCCCTGTTCAGATCAGAGATATAGAGCTCTTGAAGATCGGCCGGCATCTGCGACTTTCCCCGGCAATAAAGGTGATCGTGGGGAGACATGCACGGGACAACGAGAGAATTTCTGAAATGGTTGCTCCAGGGGATGATCTCCTCAAGGTGGAAGAATACCCCGGTCCCCTCTGCCTCATTCCCGCTGGCGGTACATCGGAAGATGTCGCACAGGCCGCCGCCGTCTGTGTGCGGTACAGCGACGCCCCCAAGGATGAGGAGGTGGTGGTGTCGTGTAACAGAGGTGGGGAAGAACGGCGGATCAGGGCGCGATCGTGTCCCGTTACCTTACCTGCTGAGTTGATGATTTAGGGGGGGCTCGGCGCCCTGAAGGTCGCCCTGCGGCATCCTGGATTTTTCCTCTTTTGGCGATCATGCTTGGGTAACATCCTCGAGCACCATTCGCAGTATTTGAGGCAATGCTTTCATCAATTCCTCAAAACTCCAAAGGGGATATTATTTTCTCGAAAAATCCCTACCCTTTGTTGTACTCCTCTCTGATTGCCTTCATGTCCTCCCACACCGCCTTTTTGAAATGTGGATTGCGCAGGAGAAAGGCGGGGTGGTAGGTGGGCATGAGCTTGGCGCCGTGGAAGGGGTAAAAGCGCCCTCTGAGGGCGGATATTTTTTCTTCGGTCTCCAGGAGGGTCTGGGCCGCAAAGGTCCCCAGGCAGCAGATGATCCGGGGCTTGATGGCCTCCAGTTGTTTGAGGAGAAAGGGGAGACACGTATGGATCTCGTCGGGTCGGGGATCGCGGTTGTTCGGGGGGCGGCATTTCACGATGTTGGCGATGTATACTTCCTCCCTGGTCAGGTCTATGGCCTCGATGATGCGGGTGAGGAGCTCCCCGGCCCTGCCGACAAAGGGCTTGCCCTGCAGGTCTTCATCTCTGCCCGGACCCTCTCCTACGAAGACCAGGCGGGCGTGGGGGTCGCCCGCGCCGAAGACCAAGTGGTTTCTCCCCTCGTGGAGCCGGCACCTGGTGCACGCCCCCAGCTCCTGCCTGATGCCGTCGAGGGTCAGTGATGAATGTGTCTTACCCTGGGTGAGGAGGGTATGAATCCCCAGCTCCTTTTGATATCTCAGATGTTTCCTCACCTGGGTGACGATTTCCTCCAATGCTCGATGGGTGTCTTTGTTCATCGTCACAAAGCCCCCTCGGTAGGGGAATAATACTGCTCTCTAGATACCCCGTTAATCCGTCTTGCAGGATAAGACCATACGCCTCTGCAACCCTGATGTCAAACCGCTTTCCCGGTGCATTGATTTGGAGGCATCCTTAACCGGACACTTTCTCGTTGACAACAGCGGAATGGGGATGGTACGCTAAACGGGTTTTAGCGAGGGTACCGTGTTATAAACTCCGTGGACGTGGTGACCGCAAGGGTCTTGTTGGGGAGGGATCTTGGACGTAACCGAAAGGCAACAATTTCCGGCCGTACGATCTTCCGATTTTCCTCATTCTGCATTCTTTCAGCACTTATCCAGCGGCACGGCGTTTTTCCACAACAAAGACTATGCAAAGGCCATCGGGGAGTGGCAGGAGGCCGCCAAACTGCGTCCTGAGTTTGTAAGGATGCAGGTGGTGTCGGAGACCCCTCTCTTTCGGAGCAGCCTCGATGAAGTCCCCTTGCTAGGTCTCTTATATATCCTGTTTTCCGCCGCCCACACGGGGGTGGCCGCCGTTCGCAGCAACGCTGTCAAAAAAGAGGTTGTGTTCAAGGAGGGATGGATCGTCTTCGCCCGCACCACCAAGACCGAGGAGCGGCTCGGCACCTTCTTGCATCAGAGGGATCTTCGTGCCTCGTTCAATTTGGAGGAAGTTGTTATACAGGCCAAGGAGAGCAAAGAAAAACTTGGTACGTTTTTGGTGAAGGGCGGTTTGCTCAGAGAGAAAGAGTTGTTTGAGTTGTTGGATTTCCAGGTCAAGGAGATCCTGGCCGACCTCTTTTCATGGCAGGAGGGGGACTTTTATTTCGAGACACAGGAAGTAGCAGAAGAGGATGTAGTGGTTAGTTACACGCCCTTGGACGTAGCCCTATTTGCCGCCAGGAGGGCGCTCGATTTCACCACCTCCAGGAAGATGATTCCGAATAATAAGATCATTTTCCACATCCCCCCCTACATCGAGGGAGATCGAAAGAACGTTTTAGAGGAGTTGGATGCCAATGAACGATTTATTTTTTTATTGATTGACGGCAATAAAAACGTTGACCACCTGATCAAGCTGAGCGGAGACGACGAGGTTTCCGTTGTCAACATCCTTTATCGTTTGGAGTCAAAGGGGCTGATCAAAAAGACGAAGGGTGTCGGTACGTACGAAGATGCCAAGCATAGGGAGGTTACTATATTTGTGAAGACCTTTTTGG
>Ga0307422_1000766_pt1 | contig 17197 bp, 14 predicted proteins | sample SalMarWE160290MG_FD_202153 | JGI IMG/M metagenome (GOLD analysis project Ga0307422, IMG submission 202153) | Salt marsh sediment microbial communities from the Plum Island Ecosystem LTER, Massachusetts, United States - WE1602-90 | ecosystem: Environmental > Aquatic > Marine > Intertidal zone >...
GTCACATACAGCTTGCCCGCGCCGATGTGGTGATTAAACCGGAGGTGGGCTATATTAGCTCAAGTGATTTTACAAAAAGACACGAGGCCATCCTGGAAGGCGAAAAGGCAGCCATGGAGGCCCTGCCGAAAATCACGGAGATCGTTAACAGGCTTAAGAAAAAGGGGAGGTTGGAGGAAGAATAAAGACGTGGGCTCAGATCTTCCGAGTCAAATCCCGCCTTTGTCATTGCAGGGGCTTTTTACAGCAGAAGAGGATATCCGAGTCTTCGGTCAAGGCCTAACCCCAATTTTTTTACGGAAAACTGTAAATTTCGGTTAAATACGGAGGATGAACATCATCTTCTGTGCCGAATATTCCATCTTCACCTGATATACACATGAAATATGTGGTGCCGAAACTCTTATATTTTATCTTTTGCTTCTTGCCATGTTCAGCGATAAACATAGAAAAAAGTAGAAAAGCATCCGACAACTTCTGGGGATAAAAGCCATTAGTATAATAGTATTTTTTTAAATCCATTTGTGCTTCAAATAACCAACTCTTTAATTCTTCAGCAGTGTCAAAGTGGCTTGAGTCGAATATATATTTTACATTATTGACAACATGCTGTAAGAGTTCCGCGATAATTTCATTACGCTCCGAAATGCTTTTTTCGGAAGATAAGGGTTTTTCTAAAAGTTTTTTCTTTAATAAAGGGATAACGACCTTTTTCTCTCTTGCTGATATGTGTTCATATATATCCTGATCGGTTACCTCTCCAATACGGAAATCGATTAAATCAACCAATAATTCGGTCATCTTATTACTCTTATCATCATTAAGTTCCGCGACCATATTAAAAAAATCTCTCATCTGCTCGTCCGTTTTCTTGTCTTTTAGAAGAATAAACTCAAGGTCCGCTTTTACTTCATTTTTGTATTTTGTTACCAACTTCTTCCGGGCATTTATATCTCTATGTACATCAGCTAACACTTCACCACATATTAGAATCAAAAAGGGTAACATAATTACAAGAATAATCTTTTGAATATTTTTAGAATTTGGCATGATTGTTCCCCCCAGTAATAGTCATCAAGGTCCGGCCCCGGACCACTCCTGCCACTGCTCCTTGGGAATTCAAAGGGACGGCGGCGTAATTAAATTCATTAAATATATTGTCATTCCCACTTTTGCTTTTCTTCATGTTATATCCACTCTCACCTGCCGCCTTGCGGCATCCCGCATTCTCTGATTTGTGCAAAGCGGAGCGGGACCACTCCTCTCCCGCCAGCGGGAGAGGGGGATATAGAGGACAAACCGATAATTTATGCGCACTTATTTTAACAGCAAAGGCCATCGTATAAAAGAGGCTATTCTCGCCTCCCCATCTCGGTCATTACCCCGTTTTAAACCCCACTATTCCTTTTACCGTCGCCCTCTTCACGGCGCTCAAAAAAGGGTTGACAAATATAAAGGGGGTGGTATATTTGTGACTTTCGGTCATTATATGACCATCGGTTATTGAGATGGGAGTAGAAGAGAGAAAAGAGCGGGAAAAGCAGGCCCGGCGTGAGACCATCATGGCGAGCGCCCAGGAGCTCTTCTTCGCCAAGGGGTTCAATGCCACCACCATGGATGAGATCGCCCAGCGGGCGGAGTTGAGCAAGGGGGCCCTCTACCTCTATTTCGCCAGCAAGGAGGAGCTCTATGTCAGTGTGATGAGCGAGGGGCTCGCGATCCTCTTCGATCGGACAGAGGAGGCCTTCAAACTGGACCTCCCCCCTGACCAGATGATCAGGAAATTCGGGGAGGTGCGCTATCGCTATTATCTCGATTATCGGGAGTACTATCGGATATTCTTTTTTCTGGAACATAGAGATGTGGCACAACAGCTCCCCCGCGAACTGATTCAGGACAGCCTGGAAAAGGGGATACGCAATTTTCAACGCTTCATAGAGGTCATCCAACAGGGGATCGATCAAGGGATTTTCGCCCCGGTAGACCCCCGGAAGGCGGCGGTGGCCTTCTTGGGCGCCACCAACGGCGTCCTCTTTCTCTTTGAGGAGGAGTTGAGCAAGGAGATTATCGGTACGGATGTGGAGCAGCTGATTTTCTACACCATCGATCTTTTTATAGAGGCCCTGAAGAAACGATAGGGAGGATGATGCAATGAACATAAGAACGTATTGCTTAGTTATCACCTTCATTTTTGCATTGCTCTCGCCCGCCTTCGGAGAGGAAGCCGCAACCCCCCCGGCTGAAGGCGAGCAGGGGTCCGCTCCTTTGGCTCAACCGGAGGTGACCCCTTGGTCAGAGCCCCCTCCGGCAGCTACGAGCCCGCAGGGGCAGGGTTCTTCCACAGCTGCTGGTGAGGAGGATGCCTCTTCTCCTGCTACGGATCAGCAAGCTACTAGTCCAGAGGCTTCACCTCCTGTTGTTGGCGCACAGGATGAGACCCCTTCTGCGGCTGAGTCCCAAGATTCATATTCTGCTCCGGGTGCCCAGCAAGAATCTTCTTCGTCGGCCGGCGAGCCGGGTTCCGCACCCCTTACCGTGCAGGAGAGCATCGAGATCGCCTTGCAGAAGAGCCCTACCCTCCAGGCGGCGCAGAGCGCGATCAAGGAGGCCAAATACCGGCGCATGGCCGCGGTCAGCGATTTTCTCCCCCAGGTAAGCACCCAGTACAGCTATACCAGGCTGGATAAGGAGCCATATTTCAGCGTCCCCCCCCTTATCCCTAAGACTCAGATAGGGACCAGGGACGTCTATAACTGGACGAGCACCATCACCCAACCCGTCTTTACCGGCGGCGCCCTCATCAATAGCTTTTTATTGGCCCGGCTGGGGGTGGATGCGGCCAGGGTGGAGCTTGAGCGGACCCGGCTCGACTTGATCCTCTCCGTGAAAGAGGCCTATTACGGGGTGTTGACCGCCGAAAAGGGGGTGGAGGTGGCCCAGCAGACGGTGGCGCAACTGGAGTCCAACCTCGAAGTGGCCCAGGCCTTTTTCGATGTCGGCATGACCGCCAAGAATGACCTTCTCCAGGTAGAGGTCTCCATGGCCCAAGTTAGACAATACCTGATTACGGCCCGGAACGCCCTGGAGGTCACCCGGGCCGTCTTCAATACGCTCTTGCGGCGTGACATCAATGAACCCGTGAGGCTGGTGGAGACCCTGGAGTATGTTCCCATGACCATCGACATGGATCGCTTTATCGAGGAGGCCTATCAAGAGAGACCGGAGCTCACGGCGGCAGAGCTGGGGGTCAAGTCGGCCAAGCGGGGGGTGGGTCTGGCCGCCAGCGGTCTTTTTCCCCAGGTGAGCGTGCTGTTCAACTACGAGCGCGAGGGTGATACCCCCCGGGTCAACGGATCCCGGTTTCAATCCGATGCGGACAGCTGGTACGTGACAGCGGTGGCCCAGTGGAACGTCTGGGACTGGGGGAAGACCTGGTGGGGGGTTAGTGAGAATAAGGCCAAGGTGTTCCAGGCGAAGTGTGCCCTGGAGGAGATCAAGGACGGGGTACGGCTGGAGATCCAGGAGGCGTCCCTCCGCGTAACGGAGGCCAGCAAGAACATCCAGGTGGCCGAGACGGCGGTGAGCCAGGCTGAGGAAAACTTCCGCATCAATGAAGAGCGCTATAAGGGACAGGTGGCCACCTCCACCGATGTACTGGATGCCCTGACCCTCTTGGTCCAGGCCAAGACCAACTATTATAGGGCGCTCAGCGATTACAACATCGCCAAGGCCCGCCTGCAAAGGGCCATTGGCGGACGATGAGGAGGAGATAGTTGCATAAGATACCCGTGCGTAGAGACGGTTTTGATGCCACCTTTGCTCGGCACGTATGCCGCTGTCAGGAGGTTGTATGAATATCACGGTAAAAATGAGATTTGCCCTCGTGATTCTGTTTGGCTTGCTCCTCGTGCTCAGCGCCGTTGCCTATTATAAGTACGGCGCATCCAAGGGGCAGAAGGTAGCGAAGCCCTCGACGGTGCGGGTGGAGGTGCTGGAGGTCAAGCGTGAGCGCATCCCCGACGCCCTGACCTTTACGGGAGACCTGGAGCCAAGGCTGCGGGCCACCATTACCGCCAAGGTATCGGGACTCCTTGAAAAGATGTATGTCCAAGAAGGGGATTACGTGAAGGAGGGGGTGATCCTGGCCAAGATCGAGCGGGACGACTACCTTCTCGCCGTCCAGGCGGCTGAGGCCACCGCGGCCGAGGCGGCGGCGAGCCTGGAGCTGGCCAAGAAGGACCACGAACGCTTCTCCCAGCTCATCGATAAAGGGGTCATTGCCCAGCAACGATACGATCAGGTCAAAGCCGCCTATCAATTGGCCCGGGCCCGCTATCAATCGGCCCAGGCGGCCCTGAAACACGCCCGCAACCAGTTGGCCGATACCCTCATCAAGGCCCCCTTTGCGGGCTTTGTCACCGCCCGGCTCAAGGAGGAGGGTGAACAGGTCCGCGGCGGCCTGCCCGGCACCGAGGCCGCCGTATTGCAGATGGAGGATATCTCCCTCGTCAAGGCGACCGGTTATCTGCCCGAGCGGGAGATCAACGAGTTACAGGTAGGGATGGACGCCGACGTCAAGGTGGACGCTATCCCTGATAAGAGTTTTACGGGGAAGATCATGGTGGTAAACCCTCGGATCGACCCGACCACCCGCACCTTTCTGGTCAAGGTGGAGATCCCCAACGAGGACGTTGTCCTCAAGGGGAATATGTTTGCGCGGGTCACCATCGTCAAGGAGTACCGGGAGGCCCTCACCATCCCCCGGGAGGCGGTGCTCAGGGAGGAGGGGGTCTGGCTCTATCACTGCTTTGTGGTGGAGGGTGGAACGGCGCAACGGCGGATCATCAAACCCGTGTTCACCCCCTTTGCGTATGTGGAGATTGAGGAGGGATTGAAGGAGGGGGAACAGGTAGTGATTAAGGGGCAAAACGTCTTGCAGGGTGGCGAGGCCGTGGAGGTCATAAGGGAGGGCAATGAGGCTTCCTGAGTTCGGCGTCAAACGATCGATAACCACCCTCATGATATTTTTGGGGGTCGTGCTCCTCGGTGCCGTGGCGCTGGTCAAGCTCCCGGTGGATATGCTCCCCGAGATCGAGCGTCCGGCCATCAGCGCCATCACCGTGTATCCGGGGGCGGCGGCGGCGGATGTCGAGGACAAGGTCACCCGCATCATAGAGAATCAGCTCAGCATCGTCGATAGCCTCGATACCATTACTTCCATCTCTGCGGAGAACCAGTCCATCGTTACCTGTAGTTTCGATTGGGGCACCAATCTGGATGAGGCCTCCAACAACATCAGGGAGCGGCTGGAGTTTGCCAAGCGGGATCTGCCCGACGATGCGGAAGTGCCGATGATCTTTAAGTTCAACACGGCGATGATGCCCATTCTGTTCATCGGCTTCACCGCCGACGAGAGCTACCCCCGCCTCTATCAGTTTGTCGACAAGTATATCGCCGATCGCCTCAAGAATGTCCCGGGGGTGGGGGCCGTGCAGATTTTGGGCGGATTGGAACGCCAGATCAAGGTACAACTGGACCGGGAGAGGACCCAGGCCTACGGTCTGTCCCTCCAGGGCATTGCCGACAGGATCAAGGCCGAGCATCTCGACCTGCCTGCCGGCAAGATCAAGATGGGGCAGACCGAGTACCTCATCAGGGTGCTCGGAGAGTTTGAGGAACCCTATGAGATGAACAACATCATCGTGGGGGAGCGAAACGGCTCGCTGGTCTATCTTCGTGACGTGGCACAGGTGGAGGATGCCCCGAAGGAAAAGACCATGTACGTCCGGGTTAACGGCAAGAAATCCATCTTGGTCATGGTGCAGAAGCAGTCCGGGACCAATACCGTGAACGTGGCCCGCCAGGTGAAGGAGAAGCTGGAGGAATTGAGGTCCATCTTCCCCAGGGACGTCGATTACTTCATCAACACGGATGCGTCACGCGACATCCTGGTATCCATTAGAAACCTCTCCTCCACCCTCTTGTGGGCCCTCCTGGCGGTCACCGCCGTGGTCCTCTTCTTTCTGCGCCGCAGGATGAACAGCCTCATCATCGTCCTCACCATACCCTGCTCCCTTATCATCTCCTTTGTTTTTATGTACCTGTTTGGTCTCACCATCAATGTCATCTCGCTGTCCAGTCTGATCATCGCCATGGGGATGGTGGTGGATAACTCCATCGTGGTCCTCGATAACATCACCAGACACGTCGATGAAGGGGAACGGCCCCGAGAGGCCGCTATCTTCGCCTCATCGGAGGTGGGGCTGGCCATCACCGCATCCTCGCTGACCACCGTGGCCATCTTCATCCCCCTCATCTTTATGAAGGGGCTTACCGGGATCATGTTCAAAGACATGGCCATCGTGATCACCGTCACCATTATGGCCTCTCTGGTCACGGCCCTCACCTTTACGCCCCTGCTTTCCTCCCGGCTGCTGAGCAAACAGCGCGAGGAGCCAAAAAGCAGGGTCTGGCAAACCCTCATGCAAAAGTCGGAGCAGATCTTCTCAACGATGGAGGAATGGTACGGGAGCATCTTGGAGTGGGCCCTGCACCAGAGAAAAACCACCATTCTCATTGCGGCCCTCTTGTTTGTATGCAGTCTTGTCCTCCTGCGCCTTAATATTGTCGGATCGGAGTTTACACCCCAACAGGATTCCTCCTATATTAATGCCCAGATTGAATTTCCCGTGGGGACCAGGGTGGAGGAGACCGATCAGGCGATGCACACGATCGAGGCGATCTTCCGCCGGGAGGTGCCGGAGATGAGGGGATATTACGTCCGTAGCGGGGAGCGTGAGGGGAGCCTCGGCCGGGCCTTTGGGAGCAAGATGGGGAGCCACATCGGCGTCGCAGGGATCAGGTTGGTGGATAAAAAGAGCCGCAAGAGATCCGCGCAGGAGATAGCTGCGGTGCTCCGCGCAAAGATCGCGACGATACCGGGGCTGCGCAAGCTCGGCGTCGGGACGCAGGAGTTCACGCAACGGATCCTCATGGGAGCGGGGAAACCGATCACGCTGGAGATCATGGGGCATGACCTAGGGCAACTCTCCGCCTTCGCCCTCGCCGTACACGGGGTCTTGAGAGGCATACCAGGTGCGGCTGATGTCACTATCGATTATGATCCCGAAAAACCGGAGGTCCATATCAGCATCGATCGTGAGAGGGCCGCGAGCTTGGGACTGAGCGTGTACCACATAGCCCAGACCCTGCGGACCAACTTCTACGGGTATGAGGCCGCCAAATTCCGCGAGGCGGGGAGCGAATACGACATCTTCCTGCGCCTGAAGGAGGCCCAGCGGGAGCTGATTTGGGATATCGAGAATACCCCCATCATCCTGCCCAACGGCAGGCACATCGCGCTGAGCAACATCGCCCGCCTAGAGGTGAGCTATGGGCCGGTGGAGATCTACCGCAAGAACCAGATGCGGGTCATCAGGGTGGAGGCCAATGTGGAAAAGGGGCACACGCTCGGGGCAGTATCGAAGGATCTTGATGCGGCCTTAGCAAATCTCCCTACCCCCCCGGGGGTGATAACTGCCTGGGGGGGTGAGGTGGAGGAGCAGCGTAAATCGTTTCGTGACCTCTTCCTCCTCTTCGGCCTCGGGGTTATCCTGGTCTATATGGTGATGGCCTCACAGTTCGAATCCCTCCGCTACCCTTTTATCATCATGTTCTCCATCCCCTTTCTCTTCATCGGGGTCATCCTCTTTTTGCTGATCGGAAACGCTTCCTTCAGCCTCATTTCTCTCATCGGACTGATCATGCTGGTGGGGATCGTGGTGAACAATGGGATCGTATTGGTGGATTATATCAATATCTTACGGGCCCGGGGGGTGGGATTGCTTGAGGCCATCAAGACCGGCGGGCGCCGCCGGCTCCGGCCTGTCTTGATGACCGCCCTGACCACCATGGGAGGGGTCTTCCCCATGATCATCAGCCGCGGGGAGGGGTCCGAGTCGTGGAGGCCGCTCGGATTGACCGTCTTCGGCGGATTGCTGACCTCCACCCTCATCACCCTCGTCTTTGTTCCGACCCTCTACTACATCATCGAGCGCAGGAGGGAGGCGAAGGGGCAATGATGGATATGGTCATGATCGTCTACAATCAGGCCATCGATGAGGAAGTATCGGAACTGTTGGAAAAAGTAGGGGTCGATCGCTACACCAAGTGGCAGCGGGTGGTGGGGAAGGGGGAGGACAGCAGCCCTCGCCTCGACACATCGGTGTGGCCCGGGGCGAATATGGTGTTGGGGCTCGTCGTCAAGGAGAAGCGGAGGCTTCAGCGGTTGGTCAAGGGGCTCAAGGAGCTCGATGCCGAGGTGGGGGATAAAGGGCTGTTTGCCTTTCGGTGGCCGGTGGAGCGGATCATCTGAATATGCGGTGTCTTGGCAGTTCGTATATCCCTCCTTCCCTTGAAATCAATTACCTGGAAAATAGATTTCAAATCCCCCCATCCCCCCTTTGCTAAAGGGGGGATGGGGGGATTTTCCTCGCCTTGGTGGGATTCGCGGGTGACGCTCCTTCATGCCGCTGGAGGTAACCCTTTGGTCAGAGGTGGCTTCTTATCCAATGGATTGCCCTCTGATACCTCTCAGCAGACCAACCTGGAAGATAACTTAATAGCGATATCTATACCTTACCTTGATGAACATCACAAAAGGGCCGAAGAGATCCCAAAGATCAAAAAGCCGTGATATGCTGCACGAGCGGCAGCTGGCCTGCTTTAGCCACCCTTTATTTAAGGGTGCTGGGTTTCAAGACCACAATGGCCCTGACCATGTAATCCAGGCGTGTGAATAGGGGGGCTACCCGGTTGGACAACGCGAAAAAAAGCGAGATGGCTTACGAAAGATTTTTCTCTTTCCTCCTCACATAGAAGAACAGGATAATCCCGCTGATAATCATCAGAGCGGAGAGCAGCTGTCCCATGGTCAGGGGACCGAGGATAAATCCGAGCTGTTGGTCCGGCTCCCTGAAGAACTCCACAAAAAACCGGAAGATCCCATACGCAAAAAGAAATACGGCCAATAGCCCGCCGCTGGGGAGTTTTTTGTCCTTCAGAAACCAGAGGATGATAAAGAGAACGCCTCCTTCCAGCGCGCTTTCATAGAGTTGGGAGGGGTGGCGGGGAAGAGGTCCTCCTTTTGGAAAGATCATCCCCCAGGGGATGCTGGTGACGCGGCCATAGAGCTCGCCGTTGATGAAATTGCCGATTCTCCCTAACCCCAAGCCGATGGGGGCGGTGACGATAAAAAGATCGGCGATCTTCCAGAAAGACCTTTTATGCCCCCAGCAAAAAATAATGCCCACGATGAGCACACCCAACAATCCCCCGTGAAACGACATGCCGCCATGCCAGATGGCAAAGATCTCCAGGGGATTGTTGAGATAGATCGGCAGATCATAGAAAAGCACATAACCCAGCCTGCCTCCGCTGATTAATCCGAGCATGAGATAGACAAAGAGATTGTCCAGCACCTCCTGCGAAATCCCAAATGCCTTTTTCTCCATCTGGTAGCGGACAAGGAGATAGGAGGCGATGAAACCGAAGACATACATCAATCCATACCATCCCACGTGAAAGGGGCCGAGTTTAATCAGGACCGGATCAATATGGACGGTCATCTTTTTCTCCTGTTGTATTCATCCGTTTTTAGTGCATTGAAGGCATAGCAGGATGGCTCACGGCGATCGCAGGGTGACAATCGCCCTGGTTTTTTCTTCCCTGATATCAGTTTCGATGGGCAGGAAGTGGTTGATGACCCAGAGGTTGGTCCTCAGGTGCTCGGTGATCCGGGTGACGGATATCCTCGATTCCCCCCCTGCGACGGCGAGGAAGGGGAGAATCTGATCCCCCATCCACTCGTCGAGGGCGGCTCCTGACTCCATCTGCCTGATGAGGGCAGCGGCCCCCTCCTCCCCCACCTCCTCTGCCCGCTTGCCCCGGGCACCCAGGGCTGTGGCGCCGAGGCAGGTATGTTCCGCCAGGGCCCACAGATCGACGCCGGAGCCGGGTGATTGAGTCGGTCCATAGACCACCTCGATCTCAGCGGAATAGCCTGCCTTCTTTAAGACGGCCGTCGCGCCCTCTCGTTGGCGCTCGGCCACCCTCCGTTGTCTCAGGGTCTCCGAGGCGTGGGATTGCCCCGTGATTGTTATGATCTCCCCCCGGTCCGCAAGCTGTAGGGGTGTAAGATCGGCTTTTTGTAATACCACCGAGACCTCGCCGCCCCCCCGAGGGTAATAACCCCGCTTGATCGTTGTCAATTTACCCTTGTAACCCATCCGCGCCACGGCCGGGAGGGTCACGTGCGTTACATAACCAACGGTCGGCGCCCAGGGGACATCGGTCCCCCCGGTGATTTTGAGTCGGCAGGGGGCGGATGCCGTGCATGCCGGCAGCATCACGCTCTGCAGGATCAACCCAATGGCCCCGGCGGTGCCCACATCAATACGCAGGGTTTCCCCCGCAATCCGGCCGGGTTTGAAGGTTACCTCCTCAGATCCCACGTGAATACCCGCGACCTCGGCATGACACAGCGCGGCCACGGCCTGCACGCCGGCCAGGTGTTGGGGGCGCAGCCCCGGTTTTGGCCTCCCCTTTCTGATATGCCGGATCCTGCACGGGGTCCCCAGGTAGGCGGCCAGGGCCACGGCGGTGCGCAGGATTTGGCCGCCACCCTCGCCGTATGAGCCGTCGATCTCGATCACTCGTAGATCCAGTCCTGGCCCCGGTGCCTGAGCATCTCCACGAAGCTCTCCAACCGCAAGAGGGTGCGGGCGTCGAGGGCTTCTTTGGTTTCCTGTACCTCGCTACGGGCTGGTTATAAAGCAATTATTCAGGTCGCAGGGGGTCTTGCCGGCGGCGAAGATGACCTCCATGGGAATGGTGGTGGTGAGGCCTATCCGCTGCTTCTCCCTTTGTTTCATGCCGCCGCAAGCCCCTTGTCTCTGCGCCACAGGAGCATATCGACGAAGGCCTCGAGTAAGGTTTGGATCCTGGACTCCACATCCTGTTCGTCCAGGGTCAGGGTCAGGACGGGGATGTGGTAATCCTTGCTCACCTGCTTGAGGACGGCGGCGGCGGTGGTCTCGGGCATACAGGCGAAGGGCATGAGGTGGACCACGCCGTCGTAGCCTTCTTTGGCCCGGACGATGGTCTCGCCGACGGAGACGTTGCATTCCGCCCCCACGTCGTATCCCAGGTATTCCTCGGCCGCCTCATAGAAGCTCAGGCGCTCTCTCCGCTGCTCCCTCCCTATCCCGAGGCTGCGGTTGATGTGGGTGCTGAACCACGAACTCCTGGTAACCGCCACCCCCAGTTCCCCCAGGCGCTGTTCCACCCCGCCGTTGATCTCCGAATCCATGACCGTATAGAGCTCGCCCACGATGGCCACCCTGGGGGGGCGGCGTTCGGGGTCCTGCTCTGTTTCTCGAATAATCCGCTCGCCTTCGCGCACCGCCTCCGTGATCTCCCCCCCTCCCTTGGCCTTATCGAGGAGCTGCAGGGCATGGAGCAGGTTTCGCTGGGTGCTTCCCATGATCACCTCCCGGGCCCGCACCTGTAAGGCTACCTGCTCGAGGTGTTCGGTGGCCAGCATCTTGCGCCACCCGATATAGAGGGCATAGGGAAATGCCAGGTAGTTTCGGGGGGTGAGCTCCTTGCGCAGGGGTTTGGTCTCCTCGTGGTTTTTCATCAACGCCGCCCACGTCAGGCGCGAGGGGATGGTGAGCCACCGATAGTGCAGCCCCAAGTCCTTCAAGATGACCTGGTGGACCAGGTCATAGAGTCCGAGCCGGCAAGGAGGGCCGCTGCCCACCATGACGATGGTATCGGCGCCTTTCTGCAAGGCCTCGATGAAGTTGCCCAGAATTACCTTGAAGGGGAGACAGATGCACTCATTGGAATTCTTTACCCCCAGAGCGAGGGTCTTTCGGCTTGTTACGGGGGGTACGAGATAGGGAATCCCCGCGGTTTCGGCAATGGCCTTGCAGAAGATGTGCATGGTGCCGAGGCGGGGAAAGGTGACCTTCATTCATTTTATCCCGCTGCGGCCTTCCCCCTTTTGCCTTTGTTGAGCTGGTATTCTTCCCAGGCGGCGTCGGCGAGGGGCTTGAAGCGGCGGGAATAATCGTCTATCTGGTCCGCCAACTCGGTAAAGAGCACCTCGGCTTCGGGATGGGTAAAGCGGCAGGCGTGGTTGAGGGCTATATCTCTCCCCTGCGCTGGTTCATCGATGAGCATACAAGGGCGGAAGTGGTTATCGGTCCAGGGCTGGCGGGAACGGATCTCCCGAAAGAGGGGGGAGTTGAGTGTTTCCAAGAGGGATTTTTCCTTGATGTTGTCCGAGGCGAAGTGGCAGAAGACGCACGGTTCGACATCGCCGCTGGCGGTGATGTGCAGGTACTTCCTCCCTCCGGCGATACAGCCGTTGGTCAGGTGTCCGTCGTTCCAGAAGTCCACAAAGAGCATGGGCTCGGTGGCGCGGAAGTGTTTGAACCGCTGCCTCATATAATCGCGCTGTTCAGGGGTGGACATCAGCTCCATGTCCGGCACCTTGCCGACCGGCACATAGTGAAAGTTCCACATCAGGATGCACCCCTTATCGATGAGAAAATCGATGAACTCATCGCTCCCAATGACCTCGGTATTCTCACGGGTCTGAGTGGTGGATACGGCAAAGAGGAGGCCGGCCTCCCTGAGCATATCCATCACCTTCATGCAGTGCTGAAAGTGCCCCTTGCCCCTCCTCTTGTCGGTCTGCTCCTCGAAGCCCTCCAGGCTGATAGCGGGTATGGCGTTGCCCAACGCGGCGAGTTTGTCAACCATCTCTTGATCGATTTGTCGAGCATTGGTGTAGATCTGGAAGGCGACATCCCCATGTTTCTCAAAGAGCGAGAGGAGGTCTTTGTACATAAAGGGCTCCCCACCGGTAAGCAAGACGAGGTAGATCCCCATTTCCTTGCCTTCGGTAATGACCCGATCCATGACCTCCAAGGGGAGGTCTTTGTCGCGGGGGTAGTACGCCGAATAACAACCGTAGCAGTTCAGGTCGCAGCGCATGGTAGGGCTGATGAGGATCGTATCGGGGGGGTAGGTACCGGTGCGCTGCTCAAATTCTTTGCGCTTGTTGGTCCCCACGAGGAGCTGGTTGATGATGAAGTTTTGGATTATCTTGTGGCGATGCAGGGAATTGGCTTGCTTCGACACCCTTCTGGCTATCTGCAAACCAGGGTGCCCCTGGCGAAAGAGTTCCCTGATCCAACGGATCTTCTCCTTATACGTTTTTTTCTTCGGGATTATCCCCGCCAGATAGGTGATTTTGACGAGCTGCTCATCGGATATGCTGGCCAGCAGTAAGAGGGCCGTGGAGGCGAACTTGACGAGCGTAAAGTCTCTTATTTTATTATAGGTTCCCATAATTCCTCCAAAAGAATTCCTGCAAAAAGGTTCGGCAGACCACCCACCTATTCCTCACCAGCCGGAAATGGCTTGGAGGCTTTCCATCAATATGATTGATGTGTGGCAACTGAGATTTCTACCACAGTATGCCCTCTTTTGCAAGCCTTAAGCAGCAGCTCCAGCTCCCCCTCGTACCTCGCGGCGCGCAGCGGCAGCCCCTGCAAGACCTCGGCCGTGATGAGGCGATAGCCGGGCTGGGTGTCGGTAGAAGGGATGCCGATCATGTTGGATGCGGCCTTTGCACCTACGTAAGGATTCGAGATTTCAAGACCTCAAGGGCGACCTTCAGGTCGCCAGGCCAAAATATCTTGAGCTTGCCCTCATACCGTGGTATTTTCTTGGCGATGATGAAAATCTTACTGACAAACCCGCCCACTATCGGAGGATTTAGGGCGATAGGGCTCCATTTCCCTCCCATGGGTCTCCTCTATCTCGGGGCCTATTTAGAACGGGAAGGGTGCCAGGTTGAGATCAGGGACTTCTGCAACCCAGGAGAAAGACCCGACTATTCCCGTTATGATCTCGTGGGCATCTCCACCGACACCACCCGCCACCTCAAGGCCATGCGGATCGCCCGCCAGGCCAAAGAGGCGGGTTGTACCGTGGTCATGGGAGGGGCCCACCCCTGTTACATCGCAGAGGAGATCCTCGCCGGCAGATGGGCGGACTTCATCGTCCACGGGGAGGGGGAGATGACCCTGCTGGAGCTGGTCAGAGACCTGGAGAGAGGGGGAAAGGATTGGGAAGAGGTACAAGGACTCAGCTTTCAAAGGGATGGGGAGACGGTCAGAACCACACCTCGTCCCTTCATCCGAGACCTTGACTCCTTGCCGATGCCTGCCCGCCACCTGATAGATATGGACCTCTATCGCAGGACCAAATTCGGGGAGCGGGCCATCACCCCCGTAGTAACCAGCAGAGGTTGCCCGGCAAACTGCAACTTCTGCTCCTCCTCCAGCTTTTTCGGCAGACGGTGGAGGGCCAGGGGTGCGGATTCAGTGGTAGAGGAATTAGAGGAACTCCACAACAAATATGGTTTTGGTGCGGTGGCCTTCGTCGACGATAATTACATCCTTTCCCCCGAGAGGGTGGTGGCTATCTCGGAGGGGATCATCGGAAAAGGGCTTGATATTTGGTGGTGGAATTTTTCGAGGGCAGAGAACATCGTAAAGAACGAGGAGATGCTGAAGGTAATGAAGAGGGCGGGGTCCAAGACCATCTATATCGGGGTGGAAAGCGCCAATCCCCAAACCCTTGCCGAACTTGGAAAACGGATGGATCTGAATACGGTGGTTGAAGCGGTGGAGGTGTTGAAAAGACATGGCTTCGAGATATTCGCCAGCTACATCTTAGGGAGCCCCCGTGACAGGGCAAAGGATATCCACGAGACGATCCGCTTTGCCAAGAGGTTGGACACCAATGTAGCACAGTTCTCCATCCTCACCCCCTATCCCGGCACTGCACTCTATGAGGAATTGAAGGAGCGGATCTGGACCCGACACTGGTCATTCTATGACTCACAGCACCTGGTATATAAAAATAACCACATCTCCTTTATCAGGATGGAATGGCTGCTCTTGATGGCCAACCTCCTCTACTATACGCGTTCCAAAAAGGCGATGAAAGATGTGTGGCAACTGGCCAAAAGGCATAAATTGGGATGGGGGACCCTGTTGCAGTTTCTCAGGGACTACTTTTGGGGAAAATAAGGATTCGGGCACGGAGGATATGGGTACTACCTACGATGCGGTAATCATCGGTGCAGGGATGGGGGGGTTGAGTTGCGGCACCCTCTTGGCCAAGGAGGGGCTCAGGGTACTGATCTGTGAGCAATCCTCAAAAGCCGGCGGCTACTGTGTAAATTTCAAGCGCAAGGGGTTCACCTTTACCCCGGCCGTCCATTACCTCAATGAATTCGGTCCCACGGGTCAGATGAATGAGGCCTTCCAGACCCTGGGCATTCCTCCTGAGATCGAATTTTGTCAGCAGGACCCCCAGCGCCACATCATTACTCCCCGGTTTCACCTCACCCTCTCCACCGATATTGATCAGTTCGAAAGGGATTTAGCCCACCTCTTTCCCAAGGAGAGACTCCCTATCCATGCATATATAAATGAATGGAAGAGATTCGTTAAAAGCATCGAGGGCCTTCCCCTCAAATCTCTCGAAGTCATCAGCCCCAAAGAGAAGTTGGAGTTATTATATAAGGGTATACTCAAGGCACCTCAACTACTCCGGTATCGCGGCAAAACGGGCCAAGAGGTCCTGGACTCCTTTTTCAAAGACCCACTGTTAAAATACCTCCTCAGCTTTGGTGCCCGCAAGGGCGCCTCTATCCTTAACTGTGCAAGTCCTATCTTCTGGGCCATAACGGGGAACTTCTATTACATCAAAGACAACGGGGTAGAGGTCCTGCCCCAGCTTTTTCTCAGACAGTATCAGGCGTACGGGGGAGCAATCTCCTGGAATACCCTGGTAACAAAGATCCGGATTGAGGGGGGGAAGGCCCGGGGGGTCCACATTGAGGGGGGAGAGGAGATCCAATCCAGATATGTCATCTCCAATGGGGACGGCCCCGCAACATTTCACTCTCTCATCGGCGATCATCTCCTGCCTGATCGGTTCGTACGGAAGCTCTGTAAAAAAGAGATCTCAGCACCGATCTTCACCCTCTATGCAGGGGTTGATCTCGATCTGGCACAGATGGGCTTTGATGGAGCCCTCGTCCACTACTATCCCACAGTGAGTAAAAACCCATGGGAGGAAAAAAACGAAGAGGGATTTGACATCGAGAAAGAGAAGATGGCGATCCGTATGGATAGCATACAGAACCCGCTGTTTGCCCCCGAGGGCGCGCATACCATCGCCATCGCTGCCTACACCCCTTACGCGCTCTTTACCGATGGAGAAAGCATCAGTCGCCGGTATACAGAGATAAAGGAAGAGATAGCCCAAAAGATCATCGGTATCGCGGAACGGGTGATCCCGGGCCTCTCCAGCCATATCATGGTCCGGGATGCCTCAACGCCCCTCACGTACGAGCGAGAGACGTTAAACACACGCGGTGCCACCATGGGGTGGTACCTATCGGCAAAAGAATTCTCAAGGATTCGGAGCCAAAAGACACCCATTGCTCATCTCTATCAGGCAGGCCATTGGACCTTTCCCGGTGGAGGCATACCAATGGTGATCTGCTCCGGGATCAATGCAGCCAAACTTGTCTTGAAGGACATGCAAAAATTCACCGCCAAATTCTGGAGGGGGAATACGTTGTAAAGATTCGGTTCCAGAAAAGATGTTACAGAATGTGAAAAGCGAGGGGGGTATTAATACAGAGAATTGTGGAGGCACATGTGACGAGCATATAGTTCTTTATTCTCTGAGAGGTTTCTCTCTTATCTCCAAAAAAACTCCTGTAAGAATGCTCGGCACACCAACCACGTATCGCTCACCGGGCGGAAATGGCTGGAAGGTCTTCCATCAATAAAATGCGTGGTAACTGGGATTTCCACCACCGTGTGCCCTCTTTTGCAAGCCTTAAGAAGCAGCTCCAACTCCCCCTCATAACCCGTTGCGCGTAGCGGCATCCCCTGCAATGCCTCAGCTGTGATGAGGCGATAGCCGGACTGGGTGTCGGTGAGGGGGGTATCGGTCAATTTGGTTACGGCCGCGGCCCCGAGCTGGTTCCAAAACCGCCTCAGCCAGCTCATCGCCTTGAACTCCCCTGCCCGGG